>SAMEA3663283__coassemble_767_pt1 | contig 71036 bp, 54 predicted proteins | sample SAMEA3663283__metabat2_low_PE_022 | metagenome-assembled genome bin SAMEA3663283 (sample SAMEA3663283) | pig gut metagenome | biome: pig gut; feature: pig-associated habitat; material: faeces | place: China | collected 2013
GCCGCCGCTCCGAACATGGGGTCGAGCTGCCAGCCGAAGAGGTTAATAAACACTCCTGCGGCGAGCGGTATTCCTATGCAGTTATAGAAGAATGCCCAGAAGAGATTCTCGTGTATGTTTCGCAATGTGGCGCGGCTCAGCCTTATCGCCGCCGGTACGTCGCTGAGCTTGCTGTTCATAAGTACCACGTCCGCCGCGTCTATAGCGATATCCGTGCCTGCACCTATCGCAATGCCTATGTCCGCCCTCGTGAGCGCGGGAGCGTCGTTTATGCCGTCGCCGACCATTGCCACGCGCCCCTTTGCCGCAAGCTCCCTTATTGCATTTTCCTTGCCGTCTGGCAGTACGCCTGCTATTACCTCGTCGACACCTGCCTGCTTTCCGATAGCTCGTGCTGTGCGCTCGTTGTCGCCCGTCAGCATGACTACCCGGATTCCCATGCTCCGCAGTTTGCGCACAGCCTGCGGACTGTCCTCCTTTATGACGTCGGCAACTGCAATAATTCCCAAGAGCTTTCCCGCTTTGGTAAACAGTATGGGCGTCTTGCCCTGCTCTGCGAGCGATTCCGTGACAGAAAGAATTTCAGCAGGCACTCCTACCTGTCCATCAATAAAGTCAACGCTTCCGCCGACGAGCTTTTCCCCGTCAAGCTGAGCCGTTAGGCCGTTTCCCGGGAGCGTGGAGAATCCCGTTACTTCGCCGGGCGTCATGCCGCGCTCATCCGCAAGCTTTAGTATCGCCTTTGCAAGCGGATGCTCGCTCTTAGCCTCGAGCGCAAGCGCAGTCTCGAGCAATTGCGCCTCGTCCGCTCCCTCAGCAGGGATTATGTCCGTTACATTCGGCTCGCCACGTGTTATTGTCCCCGTCTTATCGAGCGCAACTATCTGCACCTTGCCCGTCTGCTCCAACGAGAGCGCAGTCTTAAACAGTATGCCGTTCTTTGCACCCACGCCGTTACCAACCATTATCGCCACGGGTGTGGCGAGCCCGAGCGCGCACGGACAGCTTATTACGAGCACCGATATTCCCCGCGCGAGTGCGTAACCGAAGCTCTGTCCCACGAGCATCCAGACTATAGCGGTCACAACAGCAATGCCTATCACAACGGGCACGAAAACACCCGAAACCTTGTCCGCGACCTTTGCTATGGGGGCTTTTGTCGCCGCGGCGTCGCTCACCATGCGGATTATCTGCGAAAGCGTCGTGTCCTGCCCGACTCGCGTTGCCCGACAGCGTATAAAGCCCGAAAGATTGACCGTCGCCGCACTCACTGTGCCGCCCGCCGCCTTGTCTGCGGGTATGCTCTCGCCCGTAAGCGCGGATTCGTTTACCGCGCTCTCTCCCTCGATTATTACGCCATCGACCGGAACATTCTCACCCGGACGCACCACGAAAATGTCTCCAGTCCGTACCTGCTCAATGGGTACGAGTACCTCTGCGCCGCTTCTCTCGACCGTTGCGGTCTTGGGCGCAAGCTTCATAAGTCCTCTGAGCGCATCGGTGGTCTTGCCCTTACTGCGCGCTTCGAGCATCTTGCCAACCGTAATGAGCGTGACAATCATAGCCGCGGACTCAAAGTAAAGCTCGTGCATACAGTCCATAACGGCGGCATGGTCGCCTGCAAGCTGAGCCGAGGTCATCGCAAAGAGCGCGTATGTGCTGTACGCAAACGACGCCCCTGCACCCAAAGCCACGAGCGTATCCATATTTGGTGCGCCGCGGAACAGGCTTTTTATGCCGTTTATGAAGAATTTTTGATTGATTACGAGTACTGTTGCAGTCAGCAGGAGCTGAACGAGCCCCATAGCTATGTGATTGTCCGCAAAGAAAGCGGGCAGAGGCCAGCCCCACATCGTGTGACCCATTGAAAAGTACATGAGCACCAGCAAAAAGCCTATCGAGACGAAAAGCCTTCTCTTTAGCGCCGGCGTTTCCCTGTCCTGAAGGGTATCCTCAGAGGGGTTAGTTTGGGCGACAGCTGTATTCTCGCCCTTAAGCGAAGCGCCGTAGCCTGCCTTTTCGACCGCCGCCACAACTGCCTCTGCGGAAGCGTCCCCCTCTACCCCCATGGAATTTGTCAGCAAGCTGACCGAGCACGCCGTAACTCCCGGCACGCCCGACACCGCCTTTTCCACTCGGGCACTGCAGGCGGCACAACTCATGCCCGTAACGTTGTATTGCTTCATATCGATTATCCCGTTCATTTCCCGTTGTTTTACTATTTCATGAGTTTTTGCAGCAAAAACACGAGCTCGTCTATAGTATCGTCATTACCTGCCCTTATATCCTCCGCGACACATGAGCGCACGTGACTTGCAAGCAGCACCTTACTAAAGCTGTTGAGCGCGGCGCTTATCGCTGTTACCTGCATGAGTATGTCCGTGCAGTAGGTGTCCTTTTCGAGCATATTCGCAACACCTCTGACCTGACCCTCTATGCGCCTTAGGCGATTGAGCAGCTCTCTGCGTTCCTTTTCGCTTCTCTCCTTGCGCTTTCCCGAGCAACACTCGCAAGGACTGCGTTCCTCACCCTCCGCCGCACAGCACTCGCACTGCGCGGCTTCTATCGCATCGGTATTATTCGTAATTTCATCCATGTCGACCTCCATACCCCCTTGGGGTATCACAATCTTATACCCCCTACGGGTATTTGTCAATCCTCGCGGATTCCCGCTTTCCTAACCCGTAAGGGGGTGGAAGCTATTTTTTGCAGAACCTCGAAAATTCATAGATTTTATTTGCAGTGTACCGGCCTTTTCTTCACCTTGGGGTATAAGCAGGATTCTGGAAGGCACTGCAACGAGATTCTATGGGACAGAACGAGCGATCTGCGAAATCCGGCACATTGGCAGAAACTTGCTCTGAAAAGCCCCTCTTGCCTCTACACGTGAGCTTGGGAAATATCCTCTCACTCTACAACGGATATCTTCTGTGGAAAGCCAGGCAGTCGAACAGGCTTTTCGGTTTGTCCGCGAAGACATATTGAACAATGAAGTGTATCAAAAATGTACGGTATAATTTATTACAATGATGATTTCGGAAAGCTTCGATCGATTCCTGTAACGAATGGTTTTAAAAACGGATATATGTCCGGAAAGCGAAAGGATGGTGTTTCAGTGAAGCCAAGCGGTATTTGAGCATTCAGATGCCACCTGAAACCTGGAATTTCTCACTTTGTCTCGTTCCAGGCGCATAAATACCGGCTGTTTGGATTTAACCGGTCGAAAAGAATAACCGTTGTATCATAAAACGGTTAAACACTTCCGGGCTTGACCGTCTTGTCCGCCTATAGGCGAAACAGGCAGCATTTTTCCACGGCGCATAGCCCGTTCGTCTTGACTGTTGACTTGCCCGATGGTTTCTGCTTAACCAACGCCGAACCAGCTTAAAACTAAGACTCGTCCGCTTCGTCTGTTTGCCTTATGGTAAACTTTCATGCTCTACTGAATCACGGCGTGACTATCTTGAATATGCTGTGACTCATGCTTCTTTACCATACACGTCTTCTCCGCAAGCGCCATAACGCCCCGTTTACAGGCGCATGGGTATGTATTATCATGGACTCAGTAAACGCTTGGGGGGAAAGCTGTGGAATTCAGACTCGGGGCATTTAGCGACCTGCCTGCGCTCAAAGCTGTGTACGCAAAAATAGTCGAAAGTATGGACGAAGCCGGCATATGCATTTGGGACGATGTGTACCCGTGCGAGTTTTTCGCGGAGGACATAGAGAAAAAATCGCTGTATTTGCTGACTGACGGCGGAGATATGCTTGGCTCGTTCACGCTGTCGGATGCAAATGACGGGGCGGATGCTGTCGTGTGGAAATACACCTGCGGCAAAGCGATGTACATCGAAAAGCTCGGCGTCAATGTCGCTTTTCGGGGCAGGGGAATAGGCGCAAAGTTGATCGGTCACGCAGAGCAAGTCTGTTTAGCTATGGGTGCAAATGCGCTCAGGCTTTTTGTGGCGCAAGTCAACGCACCTGCCATCAAGCTATACGAGAAGAGCGGTTTTGTGCGCGCCTCGGGCACTTACGCAGAAGTAATCGGCCCTGCATTTACGCTCATCGAATACGGCTACGAGAAGCCCCTCGGCAACGCGAATGGGTCGCGCAAGCAGGATCGTCGGATTCGCTGACAACCACGCCTCTATAACGCACAGCATATACAAAAATCTGCATATTTATGGTAAAATCCTCATAATAAGGCATGAGGTGACTATATGAAAAAGAGAAGCTTTATACTTGCCATAGATCAAGGCACCACCAGCTCGAGAGCTGTCATATTCGATAAAAACGCCAAAGTGCTCGGAATGGCGCAACACGAGTTTACGCAGATACTTCCACGACCCGGCTACGTCGAGCACGACCCCGATGAGATAATTACCTCCCAGTTTAAGGCGATAAAGGACGCATTTAAAGATTCTTCCGTCGGCATGGACGAGATAGCCGCCATAGCGGTCACAAATCAGCGTGAGACCACTATAGTTTGGGACAAAAACACGGGAAAGCCCATTCACAACGCAATAGTCTGGCAATGCCGCCGCACTGCGCCGCAATGCGAACTGCTTACCCCCTACAAAGATTATATCCGCGACAAAACGGGGCTTGTGCTCGATGCGTATTTTTCCGGCACAAAGATAAGCTGGATACTCGACCGCTGTGAGGGCGCGCGCGAAAGGGCAAACGCCGGCGAGCTCGCTTTCGGCACAGTAGACAGCTGGCTCATATACAAGCTCACCGGGGTACACGCCACCGACTACTCAAACGCCTCGCGCACTATGCTTTTTGACATAAAGACACTCCGCTACGACACTAAGCTTCTCGACCTCGTCGGCGTACCGGAGTCCATGCTTCCCGTCTGTTTGCCGTCGAGTGCTCTTTTCGGCAAAGTTAAGTCCGACATACCCGGTCTTGAAGCCCTCGCAGGCGTACCCATATGCGGCGTTGCAGGCGACCAGCAGGCGGCGCTCTTCGGTCAATGCTGTTTTGACGCCGGAGACATGAAGACGACCTTCGGTACGGGTTGTTTCCTTATGATGAACACAGGCGAAAAACCGGTGGACAGCAAGAACGGTCTGATAACGACCATAGCTTGGGGGCTTAACGGGCGTGTCACATACGCTCTCGAGGGAAGCGTATTCAATGCCGGCTCTGCCATAAAGTGGCTCCGCGACGAGCTATGCATTATATCCACCCCTCAGGAATGCGACAGGCTCGCAGAGACCGTGCCCGACGCCGCAGGCGCTTACTTCGTGCCTGCGTTCACGGGTCTCGGCGCCCCCTACTGGGATATGTATGCCCGTGGTGCACTCGTTGAGCTCACCCGTGGCTTCAGTCGTGCGCATCTCTGCCGCGCGGTACTCGAGGGCATTGCGTATCAGGCCTGCGACATTACATTCGCCATGAGTATGGACAGCGGTTTCTTCCCCAGGCACATGCGCGTCGACGGCGGCGCTTCCAACAGCGACTGCATGATGCAATTTGAGGCCGACATGCTTGACTGCGATATCGTGCGTCCCAAAAACGTCGAGGCGACCGCGCTCGGCGCCTCATTCCTCGCAGGACTTTACGCAGGCATCTACACATCCCTTGACGACATACGCGCACTGCCCGTCGAGACCACCGTTTTCTCGCCCGTAATGCCGCGATCCGAGTGCAACGCGCGCTACGCAGGCTGGAAGAAGGCCGTCGACAGGGTGAGGGAGAAGTAAGATTTGTTTATCTGGGGCTTTGCCCCTCTAAACCCCCGAGGGGTTCCGCCCCTCGACCCCGGCAGGGCTACCGACCTGCACCCGTAGGGGCGTAAGTGGGGCTTGGGAGATAAAAACTGCATGGAACGAACTACCGAAACGCTTCCGCGCGGATATGGAGTATCCGCTTAGGGAGCTTTTTCTGTCTGATGGGTAAAGAATGGCGGAGGCATGAGGGCGTTGTTATCGGGAGAAGTTGCACAGCGTGGGGCGGAGGGGGATTATACCGCCGCACCCTGCGTCACACAGGGGCCCGTGCGAAGCCCCACGAGGGGTTCCGCCCCTCGACCCCGGCAGGGCTACCGACCTGCACCCGTAGGGGTATAGACCGGTATTCGCTTTTAGTATCGGGGTGAGTGAATAAAAATCCTGTCGGGCCGGAACATAAGAAACTTCACCCCACTACTGTTTCTCACCCTTTCCTTGAGAGAAGTGGGCATGGGGATGGGTGTGTCAGAAACGAAAAAAGCAGAGCGCGGAGTCGGCGGAAATCAGCGCGAGTGTTTACCCCAAACACTTCCACCAGAAAAACCGACGCCTCCCATGGCCCTATAACAGAGATTAGGGCAAAAAACAGACACCCGACATGCGATAATCAATGTTCTTATCAAATTGCACCCACAACAGAATTTACTCCCTCGCAACCCTCATCATCCCAAATTATCCCAAACTGACGGTTTATATATGCGGTCACAATATGATATAATCGCTTCAAGAAGATTCCAAAAGGAGATTTATTATGGCAAACATCAAATCGGCACCCAAAAGAAGCGAAGTGGACCCCAAATATACTTGGGCCACTGAAGACCTTTTCGCAACAGACGAGCTTTGGTTCAAGGAGCTTGAAGCACTGTCGGAGATGCCCGACCGCGTTGCGGCATTCAAGGGCAAGCTCACAGAGAGCGCAAAAAATCTGCTCGGCTACTTCACACTTATGGATGAAGTCGGTCTCAGGCTTTCGAGACTGGCAAACTACGCCATGAGAAAGAGCGACGAGGACACTGCAAACAGCTTCTACCGCGACATGGTTGGCAAGATGATGTCACTCGACGTTAGGATCGATTCCGCAGACGCATTCTCCGTCCCCGAGCTTCTCACACTTGACGAGGCTAAGCTCGCAAGCTTTATAGCGGAAGAACCCAAGCTTGCCGTATACGAGCGCTACATTAAAAAGGTACTAAGACGCAAGGAGCACACGCTCTCCGACGCAGAGGAGGCCATACTTGCCGCGGCAGGCGAGATTTCCGGCACCCCCGGTGACATAGGCTCTGTATTCAGAAACGCGGACTTAAAGTTTCCGAGCGTAAAGGACAGCAGCGGCAAAGAATACCCCGTAACACAGGGCACTTTCGTTCCCCTGCTCGAGATGCCCGACACAGAGCTTAGAAAGGCCGCGTTCAAGTCGATGTACGACACGTTTGCAAGCTATAAAAACACCACAGCCGCATTCCTCAACGGACAGGTAAAGCAGCTCATGTTCTTTGCAAAGGCGAGAAAGTATGCAAACACAATGGAAGCCTCTCTCGACCGCACAGAGGTTCCCGTATCCGTTTACCATAACCTTATAAAGGCAGTCAACGACAACATGGAGTATCTGCATCGCTACGTTGCCCTAAGAAAGAAGCTCATGGGCGTAGACGAGCTCCACATGTACGACATCTATATGCCCATAGTCGAGGGCGACCAGAAGACCGTAACATTCGATGAAGCAAAGGCCGCCTGTCTAGAGGGACTTTCCGTGCTCGGTGAGGATTATCTCGATATGCTCCGCGAGGGCTTCAACAATCGCTGGATAGACGTATACGAGAACGAGGGCAAGCGCTCCGGCGCATATTCCGCAGGCGGAGACCCACATCCTTACGTGCTTTTGAACTACCACGACACGCTCGACAACCAGTTCACACTCGCACACGAGATGGGTCATGCGCTGCATTCTTACCTCTCACGCAAGCATCAGCCGCCCATCAACTCGCACTATGTAATATTCGTCGCAGAGGTAGCCTCTACTTGCAACGAAGTTCTGCTCATGCGCCATCTGCTCTCAAAGACGACGGACAAGCGCGAGCGTGCGACACTCATCAATTACTTCATGGAGCAGTTCAGAACGACTCTCTATCGTCAGACAATGTTTGCCGAGTTTGAGATGCTTATGAACAGCATGGCGGAAAAGGGAGACAGCTTAACCGCCGATGCGCTCTGCAAGGTCTACTACGACCTCAACTGCAAGTACTACGGCAAGGACATGGTGGTAGATCCCGAGATCGCCTACGAATGGGCAAGGATACCCCACTTCTTCTACAACTTCTACGTGTTCCAGTATGCGACCGGCTTCTCCGCCGCAGTTGCTATTGCGAACCGCATACTCACAGAAGGTCGTCCGGCGGTCGAGGACTACATCCGCTTCCTCAGCTCCGGCGGCAGTCAGGACCCGATTTCCCTCTTGAAGATAGCGGGCGTGGACATGACGACCGCAAAGCCCGTAGAGGATGCGCTCAAGCTCTTCGGCGAGCTCATCGACGAGATGGAAGCTCTTATGAAGTAAAATCTGACGGCGGCTCGTGCGCTTCGCTTATCGGCGAATCCGCACAGCCGCAAATTTATCCGCTCTGATTAACCGCAACTCCGTGATGCACCCGTGTCACGGATTTTTTAAGCCGCCTGGACGGTTTATTTAGCTGCGATGAGACCTGTCCGGTACACGCACGCATTGAATCCGTGCTATAATTTAGGCATTAGGGGGAATATGCCATGGACACAATGCTTTACATATGCATAGCCTTGCTTGCCGTAGTCACGGTGATGTGTGCGATAATGCTCGTTAAGCTCTCTGCAAAGACCAAGCCGAACGACGGGCTCGCCGCCCGTTTAGATTCGGGAATACGTGAAACGGAGCTTAAACTCGAATCGCTCAGGCGCGAATTGAAAGAACAGCTTGCGCTCAATGCGAGCTTGGCGGAAATAAAGCAGAGCGCTTTTTTGGATACCGTGACGCAGAGGCTCTCTGCCATTGAAAAGCTCGAAAAGGCAAACGGCGAGGCGCAGAGGAGCTTCTTTGCAGGCGGCTTTGACGCCATAACAAAGGGAATTGCCGCGAACAGCGAGGCGACGGCGATGCTTTTAAAACAGCTCGAACAGAGGCTCGGCACATTCTCGGCGGAAAACGAGCAGAGACTCGACAACATAAGAACAATGGTCTCGAGGCACCTGTCCGCCATGCAGGAGGATAACAACAAAAAGCTCGAGGATATGCGGACCGTAGTAGACGAAAAGCTGTCCCGCACGTTGAACGAACGCATGACGCAGTCGTTTACGCTCGTCAATGAGAGGCTTGAACAGGTCTACAAGGGGCTTGGTGAGATGCAGACGCTCGCAACGGGAGTAGGCGACCTAAAGAAAGTGCTCACAAATGTAAAGACGAGGGGAATACTAGGCGAGGTACAGCTCGGCGCGATACTCTCCGAAATGCTCTCCCCCGAGCAGTACATGACCAACGCACAGATAAAGCGCAACACTTTTGTCGAGTTTGCGGTAAAGCTACCCGGGGACGATTCCGGCACGGTGCTATTGCCCATAGACTCGAAATTCCCCACGGAGGCGTATTACAGGCTCACGGACGCCTACGACAGCGGCAACACACAGCAAATAAAGGCGGAAGCGGATGCGCTAAAGGCTGCGCTTATCAAGAGCGCAGGCGACATAAAAGAAAAGTACATCGCACCGCCCGAGACGACATCGTATGCTATAATGTTTCTCCCGACGGAGGGACTGTACGCCGAGGCTGTGAGGCTCGGGCTTATTGAGACGCTTCAGAGGCAGTTCAAGGTGACCGTAGCCGGACCGAGCACTATGGCGGCGCTTCTGAACAGCCTGCAGATGGGCTTCAGGTCGTATCTCGTGCACAAGCGCAGCGGCGAGGTCTGGAATGTGCTAAACGAAGTAAAAGGCGAGTTCGATAAGTTTGCGGATGCGCTCGCACTCACGCAGCAGAGGCTCGAGCAGGCAAACACGGAGTTGGACAAGCTCGTAGGCACACGCACGAGGCAATTGCGAAAGAAGCTCGGCAAGGTCGCTTCCGGTGAGGGAATGCTCATAGAGACACAGGGGGAGGGCACTTTGCTTGAAGCGGATTGTTCTGACACACAGGCTTGAGACTATAGCCTTGCTATGCGACGGCGCGAGAGTTGCAGCCGACATAGGCTGTGACCACGGGAGGCTCTCCTGTGCGCTGATTAAGCAATACGGCGTAAAAAAAGTCCTCGCCTCCGACATAAGCGAGATTTCGGTGCAAAAGACCCGCACGCTTGCGGCTAAGTGCGGCATAGGCGAAAACGAGCTGACGGCTGTGAGACGCGACGGACTCATCGGGCTTTCGTGCGGCGACGCGGATACTTTGGTGATATCGGGCATGGGCGGCGAGCTTATTGCCGATATAATAGACAGGAACAAACCTCTTGCGCTTTCGTGCGAGCGCATAATAATGCAGCCGCAAAGGGGCGTCGAGGAGCTTAGGGCATATTTGCGCGCTAACGGCTTTGCCATCTATGACGAGCGCGTGATTTACGACGGCGGAAGATACTATCAAATTCTTTGCGCCGCAAAGGACAAGGAAAAAGTTGTATTGGACTATTATCCTAACGACTTTCTGCTCGTTGGACAGATGGCGGCCGTCAATTCGCCCGATATGCTCATGCGGTATCTGCGTCACAGACTGCATGGGACGAAAAAGCGGCTTGTTTCCGCAAACAGCAAAAAAAATCCGCCGACAGAGCTTATAAGGCAGGCGCAGGAAATCGAAAACGTTATAAGTATATTGGAGGAGAGACTATGAAACTCATTGATTTTATCGAGGCGTGCGCACATATCGCGCCCCCGGAATTGGCGCTCGGTTTCGACAACGTGGGGCTTCTCGTCAGCCCGAAAGCTGCGGATATAAGGCGCGTGCTTGTGGCCCTGGACTGTACGCTCGACGTCGTCGGGGAGGCGCGGGCGGAGGGCTTTGACTTAATAGTCACCCATCATCCGCTTATGTTTGAGCCGATTAAGCGCCTGCTCTCCGACGACCCTTCTTCTGCCGTGGTATATGCGCTCGCAAATGCCGGCATAGGGCTGTTCGCTATGCACACTAACCTCGATGCCGCTCTTGGAGGCGTCAACGACGCTCTCGCAGAGGTGTTGGGCGTGGAAAACGCCGCTGTCGCGGGAGAAGAGCATATCATGCGCATAGGACAGCTCAAAAACGCTATGAAGCTCTCCGAGTTTGCCGCACATTGCAGAGATAAACTCCATGCACAAGTCAGATACACCGGCCACCCGGAAAAGACGGTGCAGACCGTGGCGATGTTGGGCGGGAGCGGCGCGAGCGACATGGCTTTAGCGCGTGAATTGGGTGCGGATGCGTTTGTTACGGGCGAATGTAAACACTCGCAGGCACTTGAAGCGGCTGTTTTGGGGCAGGCTGTAGTAATCTGCGGACATTTTGAGACAGAAAACGTGGTTATCAGCCACTTGATTAGCGATTTACAGATGCATACCCATGATGTACAATATAAAGTGGCTTCATGTAACAGGGCGCCGTTTCGTTATGTTTGACGGAGGGCGTCGTATCTAATAGAAAGCGAGGTGTTTACATGAACAATCTGGCCACCCTGCAGCAATACCACGTTGCATATACAAAATTGGAAGATATAGAGTCGAGCCTAAAGCACACCGAGGCGCGCAAGCGTTTCAACAAGGTACACAGGTTTTTGACCGAACAGCAGGAAGCAGTAACCTCATTGACGGAGCAACTTGCCGCAAAGAGCGCAAAGCTCAACGATATGCAGGCAACAGTAGCAGAGCTTGAACATGACTATGCACTTGAGATATCCGATTTCGAGATAATGGAAACCGACGAGGAATGTACTTCCGAAGAGGTTATGTACTCCCGTCAATCTATGGAGAAGCTTCTCTCCCGGATAAAGACGCTCAGCAAGGAGCTTATGGATACATTGACATGGATAGACCGTGCGGCACATGAGCTTGCGGACGCGAAGCAGAAAGGCCGCGCTTCCATGGGCGAGTACACCGCACTCAGAACCGAATGCGAAGAAGAACGCAAAGCGGCAATGCCCGCGATAGAAGCGGCAAAGAAGGACCTTTTGGCAATTGAAGCGGCGCTTCCCAGAGAGCTTTCAACGCGGTATAAATCCATAAGGAGAAAGTTCGCCAACCCCATGGTGACGATAGAGAACAACCAGTGCGGCGGTTGTAAGATGCAGCTCCCATCCGTGGTGATACGAAAGGTCTGCCAGCAAAACGAGCTGGTCATCTGCGAAAACTGCGGAAGAATACTCTACGATTCGGCAGTAGCCGAATAAAACCAATGCGAAATTTTGAGTAAGCTATGCGACCGCATGGCAACATGAGGAAAGTCCGAGCTCCGCAGAGCAGAGTGCCGGATAACACCCGGTGAAGGTGACTTCAAGGAAAGTGCAACAGAAATAAACCGCCCGCAAGGGTAAGGATGGAAAGGCGAGGTAAGAGCTCACCGGCGACATGGCGACTTGTCGGCCCTGTAAACCCCACTCGGAGCAAGATTGGAATGAGAGCATTTAATGGCTGCTCGTCACGCTCTCTGTAATCGCTTGAGCGCACAGGTAACTATGCGCCTAGATAGATGGTCGCACCAGACAGAACTCGGCTTATTGCTTACTCATTATTTATATGAAAACGAGAGACTGCCAAATGCTTTCTCTCGTTTTTTATTGTTCTGTAATTCAGTTATTCGGCAATACCCCGACGGCTCCTCATCCGTACAACTCTCTAAGTATAAGGTCCGTCTGCCCAGGGTTGAGCCCAAGCTCTATGCGCTTTACTTTAGCGTGGTTTGCGTAGTACTTGCGTACCATGTCGCGCAGGCGTGTGCCATTGTTACAGCCGTGTATTATTCGTATCCTGTAGGTGGACTTGGAAGCGCGCTTCAGTGTCGAGTCGATTATCGCCCTCGCCTGATACCACGTACAGCCGTGTACGTCCAGCTCTATTACTCCCTGTCCTATATTCACGCAGATACCTCCTTTGCACCATCTGTGTTAAACATGACGCATTCTTCTGCTTGTCATACAAACGCCCCCGAGCCTTTTTGCGGCGGGAGGCGCAGTGCGCTGAATGCGCTCATTTTTGATTCATTGCAGTGCTTTTGCAGCAGAGCTTTTAAGACGGGTATCTTATCCGCCTCTCTTGTGAGGTTAACTCTATTACGCGGCAGGTCATGGGATCGCCGTCTTTCATGGGGGAGAATTCACAGCGTACTATTCCCGTCCACCAATAACTTCCGTCGGACTGATGTATGTAATAGTAGCTGCCCAAATCCGCACCGCTTAGCGGCGTTATCTCTATGCGCGTGGGAGCTACTATGTCGTAACGCAGATAGAGCTTGCCGTCTGCGCTATAGACAAAGCCGTCATCCGAAAGCACGAGCTCGTCATACAATCTGGCGCCCTCTTCGCCATAGAGCATATTCGCAAGCGCTCTGCCTGTGTCATCGGAGAGCACCGCAAACGCTTCGCCATGATAAGCAAAGCCCGGGTTTTCTTCGTATGTGCGCACAAAGCTCAATAGCGAACAAGCGAGTGTGTCTATGCTGAGTTCCGGCGCTTCGCCCTCGCCTGTGAGCGCAAGTGCGGCTATCCTCGCCTTGCAGAGCGCAAGCTGAAGCTCCGATTCATCGAGTGTAATATCAAGGTCGGATATGTCAAAACAGCTCTTAATATCGAGCGACCGCTCAATAAAACCGATTTCATCCATAATGGGCCGCCCGTCCCCGAAGCAGGTGTAATCCACCTCGACCGTGCCGTGCTCTACGTAGCCGCCGTAGTCGAGCTCACTCGGCGTGTATATGTATTCGCTTACGAATTGCCCCGACTGACAGATATCACTATCAATATCTGCATCAGTATCGGACATAGGCTCGCGATCGCCCTCCTGCACGGCTTCCGGCGCACACAAAAGTGCAAAAGAGACACCATACGGGCAGTAGGGGGATATGTAGAAATAACCGTCCTTCTGCGCGAGTACGGGCTTACCGACGTGATTTTTGCTCGGCAAATCCATGCCTTCGACGTTGACCATCCACCACGATTCGGCTATTTTGTTTATATCGATATGCGTTACTCCCATTGATTCGAGGAGCTTGCTTGCGTTATCCGAGCTCAGTTTCAAATTGTAATAGGCGGAATCCGCCCCGAGCCCCGAATCCTCCAACAGATAGGGCATATAGTTTGAAAGCAGGAAAGTGACGTACTTTTCGTCGTCGTATGCAAACAGCCTGTCTGCGGTCATGCGTATGGGCAGCACTCTGCAGATAAATGTCTCGGCATCGGGCAATACAAACAGCTCGTCGTCAATATAAGCCGTGTCGTATATGCCCAAAGGCTCTGTGGTGTTTTCTATCGAATTAATACAGAACATATCGTCTATCGATGTAAACGATACGCACACCTCGCCAAACATCGTCGTGTCGCTGCGGCTGTCCACATAGGAGAAAGTGTATACGCCGTCGGTCTCGTTAAAGCTGCTCATGCTCGCATGTATCGGGAAAGCTTCGCAGTCGAGCTTTACAAAATAGTTGTCGCCGCTCTTCTCTGCGATATCGCCGTCGAGCACGAGTTTAGATCCGTCAAAGGCTTCGCCGAATGCCCTCATGTAGATCTCGCCTATAAGCCTTGGCGGCAGCTTTACATATGTCGTTTCCGGTGAAAGCAGTTCGTTTACTTTCCATGCGCTCCACCAAAACAGAGCATTCGTGCGGCTCGATACGTCGGTGTATCCGTTCAAATCGCAAAACACCCTCAATTCGGCCGAGCAGGCGAGCATCCCGGTATCCGATATGATGCTTGAAACGAGCGTCTTTCCAAGCTCTATATAAAGGTCGTCGGAGAGAAGTCCGCCTGCGGGCGTTTTAAGATCGTCCGTCAGAAAGTTTTTCTGCGCAGAACAGCCGACCGTCAGCAAAACTGCGGCAATCAGCACCCCCACGACCGTTATTTTGAATCTCCTGCTCATATGTCTGTAAAACTCCGTTGTTATTTGTATAAATAATAATGCTTTTTCATGGGAATTAGGTTAACAAACGGTGAATTTTGTACCGAATCCCACAGGATTTATCGTGCCCACCAAAAAAACACCCGAATCTGTCATTCATCGGGTGTCGTTTGATTGATGTCAAACACTATTTCTCCCGGGCGAACAAAACCGTAACGTTCTCGCGCAAGCTGTATCAAGTATTCTTTGCTCTGCGAATAGTCGAGCATTGTCCTTAGCAGCTCTTCCTCCATCTTGAGTGCGCGGTTTTCGTCCTCAAGCGCGCTGTACTGCGCATCCAACTCCGCCTTGGCTTTCATGTTGTTTACGAATGATATGGCAGTAAGGCATACAAGCACTGCAATAGCGCACAACAAAGCAAAGGCAGCAATTCCGCTCCTTTTTTTTCCAGTCGACTTGCGGCTCTGTTTAACCTGTTCACCCATAATGACAGTACCCTTCCGCCATCATATATTGTACTGTTATTATATGGTTATTCTCTTGTGCAGGCAAGCTATTTTTTTGCTGTTTTGCGCAAAAAATGTGAAATCATTCGCCTAAACGTGAGGCTTACCCCAAACTGCTCCCACGCCACGCCCAATAACGCCCCCGCTATGATGTAGAGTCTCAGCGTGCCGCCGTTAAGCACAAACAGCGAATACCCGAAAACAGCGCCTGCGACAATATAGAAAGCGCTGTCTAAAATTATGGTGACTGGTTTGTTTGGAAACGGCATTCTGAGCAGTCTGAAGCCGTCGTATATAAGCCCTATGATAAGCCCCGTGTACACCGCTCCCGCAAACTCAAATGCCTGGCCGAGAGTGCCCCTCATTAACGGAACACTCTGGAAAACAGCCCACCCTTTTGCATAGTTGTCTCCTCGTATTCAAGTGCGATTATCTGACCTTCTATGATAACATTGCCGTCGTCCACGTTGAGCTTCGTTATTCGCAGGTCATTGCCCTCTATGCGAAGCTCCCCAAGATCGGTCATAAGCACTATCTCCACATCATTGAAGCTTATTACCTCCTTTATGCCCGTGATGCTCATAAGCTCCCTGTTTTCTATGTGAATGGCGTGTGTCTTGAGCCTTGTCCCTGCGCCCTCCAGTATCGGTCTGTCCATATGCACACCTCCGTCAGTATACGTATTTATACAGATTATTGTTGACTTGTTCCAAATATGATGTGTTTTTGTGCTCTGTCAAATAAAATTATAATTCGCAGTTGACTAAAGCACCTAAGTTGCAGTAGAATTACCGCAGATAATGATTACTCGTGAATGGTGTTGGTGCCACCAATCCGAATCTCTTTATTGCAATCCCACAGAAAACAAGAGACTTGCGGATTTTCTCGCAGGTCGCGTCGTGTTTTCCGTCACATCTATTGCGGTGCACGGCCACATCTATTTAGGAGGCAAAAGTGGATAGAAAAACGCTTTCACAGAAGAGTCTGGCAGATTTGAGAGAGCTTGCTAAAATGCAAGGCGTTAAGAGTCTCACGAAGTATCGCAAGGACGACCTGATCGACATCATTATGGCAGGCGGGGACATATCAGTCTTGAACCCCACCGAACCGGTCGAGCCGCCACGCGATTTTATGATCGAGGACATTACAGACGAACAAAAACCCGACATGGCGGAGGAACCAACCCCGCTTCAAAGACCCACATATCATGTGCCTGCAGAGCCTGTACGCCGTATACAGACATATCAGAGGCAGGATAACGACCGCAGGCAGAACGACGGCTATCAGCGCAGGCAGAACGACGGCTACCAGAGATACAACCAGAACGATGGTTATCAGCAAAATGACGGTTATCAGCGCAGACAGAATGACGGCTATCAGCGCAGGCAGAACGACGGCTATCAGAGATACGGCCAAAACGACGGCTATCAGCGCAGGCAGAACGACGGCTATCAGAGATACGGCCAAAACGACGGCTATCAGAGATATGGTCAAAACGACGGCTATCAGCGCAGACAGAATGACGGTTATCAGAGATATAACCAGAATGACGGTTATCAGCAGAACGACGGCTATCAGCGCAGACAAAACGACGGCTACTCACAAGGCGGCTATCAGCGCGGCTATTCTCCTGACGGCTATCAGCGCGGTTATTCTTCTGACGTCTATCAGCAGAAGGACTATGTTGCACGCGAACCTGCTTCGAGACAGGATTCGATGCGCGACAGCGACGCACAGGACAACTCCGGAGGCGTAAACCCCGACGTATCGAGCATATTGGCAGGTGACGACGTGATCGAGGTCGGCGGTGTGCTCGAGATAATGCCGGACGGCTACGGCTTCATAAGAACCAACAACTATTGTGCAGGATGCAACGACATTTACATTTCAATCGCTCAGATAAGGCGTTTCATGCTCAAGACCGGCGACTATATCACCGGCAGAAGCAAGCCCAACAGGGATTCCGACAGGTTCTCTGCATTGCTCATTGTGGACTCGGTTAACTATGCACCGCCCGAGGAGACCATGAAGCGCAAGTCGTTTGACGACTTAGTACCGATATTCCCGACAGAGAGGCTCACTCTTGAAAACAAAAAGCTCGACCGCAAGCAAAACCGCACAGTAAGGCTCGTAGATCTCGTCGCCCCGATAGGCAAGGGGCAGAGGGGTATGATAGTCAGCCAGCCCAAGGCAGGTAAGACTACGCTGTTAAAGGAAATCGCAACGGGAATCAGCGAGAACCATCCCGACATACACCTCATCGTACTGCTCATTGATGAGCGTCCCGAGGAAGTCACCGATATGCAGCGCTCCATAAAGGGCGAAGTTGTCTATTCGACGTTCGACGAGATGCCCGAGCATCACACAAAGATCGCCGAAATGGTAATGGAACGTGCGATGCGCCTCGTAGAGTACGGCAAGGACGTCGTAGTGCTTATGGACTCCATAACAAGACTCACACGCGCATACAACCTGACCATTCCCGCAACCGGCAAGACACTTTCCGGCGGTATGGACCCGGGAGCGCTGTTTAAGCCGAAGCGTTTCTTTGGTGCCGCAAGAAATATCGAGAACGGCGGAAGCCTTACGATAATCGCCACCGCACTTACCGAGACCGGAAGCCGCATGGACGACATGGTATTCGAGGAGTTCAAGGGAACGGGCAACATGGAGATACATCTCGATCGCAAGCTTTCCGAAAAGCGAATTTTCCCTGCTATCGATCTACAGCGTTCGAGCACGAGGCGTGAGGAGCTTCTGCTCTCAAAGCAGGAGCAGGACTTCGTCTATCTGATGCGCAGAATGTATGCCAGCGGCACTACAAGCGAGGTAACGGAGCAGATACTCAGCCTCCTCGACAAGACGGAGACCAACGAAGAGCTCGTTAAGGCGTTCTCCGCGAACATCCGCGGCAAATTTGAAAAAGAAGGGTTTACGCTGTAATCGCTTCGGAAAAATAAATACTGTATTCAAACACATCCGTGACGCAATACCGTCGCGGATGTGTTTTTGTTTCCCCGACGCACCCGACCCCCCTGCAAAAAAAGGGGATAGAGGGTAGCGGTTGGGGGCTTTGTGCGTCTGAAAAAGGCCGTTCACTCTTCCTACACACCCAACCCCCTGCCCCCTTCCCTCAATGGAAGGGGGAAATAGGTCATGGGGCTTCGTCCCATGCCCCGACTCCTGCGCAGGGGGAGGGGAGATGAGTTCCGGCAAGCGCAGAAAAAAGCATTGTCAGAAAACCCATAATACTATACAATGTCAGTGTATACAGACTTTCGTATAAAACTTCAGTACAGAAAACATCCACACAGAATAATTCGTAAGAAACTCTGAACAGCAGTCCTCTTAAGTAACCTCCACATGAAAGCAGAATTCAGCAGGAGTTGGAAAAGGGCTTCACAACACTCTGTTACCCGACAGAGGAAACGGCAAAGATTCATGCCATAGATGCAAAAAACCAGATTATGAGGTACGTCACATGTGAAACCCGCACCCCGTTCGAGGCAAAGGCAAAAGCTATCGACATCTTTGGAATCACGGTGAGCATCAGCCCCGACTTTATCTTTACAACAGCGGATTCCATAGAAGTGGTGAAGCTGCGCTGCTGCAAGCCTGACTTAACACAGACAGGCAAAAAGAAAGATGGCGGAGCCCGGCAGTCGCTCGGACTGTATGCTTTGTACTGCTACGGCAAGACCCTCGTTCCTGGTGTCGAGGGGCAAGACCCTTGAGGGGAGAAGGGGGTAGAGGGGCGGGGTTCCTCGCAGAGTCTAAGGGGCAGGGCCCCTTGAAGAGCCCCCGAACCCGCAGCCCCTGTCTCAAAAGCACCTCCAAGTCATTGTTTACAAATCCTTCATATTTCGGGTATAAGTATATGTAGGAATAATGTATAATTATTTAATCAACAAATCCCGTAGAGCAAAGCACGGAGGAAGAAGCCTATGTACGAGCTAAAAACGGCATTTCAGGGAATGCGCGGAAGAAAACGAGACACTTCACTGCTTATCACCGTAGTCGCGCTTGCGCTGGTGTTTATCACCGCGGCATCGATCTTCATAGCCAGCATCAACGATACCGAGCGTTATTACAGGGAGCATGTATACGGCGGATACATGGCCGCATACTACGGCGCGACGGAAAGAGAAGTAAAAGCCATCAAGAAAGCGCTTTCGGACGAAAACGATATAGTGTGCGTCACGAGGGATTTGGGCGATTGTCAGACCCTCGGCAGGGTGGCGACTATAGACGAATCGCTTGAAGAGCTTGTAAGTTTCAACATGATTTCGGGGCATATGCCGACGGCCGAAAACGAGATAGCCATAGAATCGGGTCAGCTCTCCGCGATGGTAAACCCCGTGAGCGTGGGCGATACTATTGCCGTCAAGTTCGAGATAGATAACTTCTCGATAAGCAGCTCTCTCGCGTTTGACCCCGAAGCGAGCACGCAGACATATTCTCTTACCGACAAGGAAATGCGCGAAAGATTTGAGGAGCTCTGCAAAGAGAGCCGCAAGCAGAAAAAACCGAAAGAAATACCCGTCACGCTCTACGATGAAAAGCATTGGGTCTATAATACGGCGCATCACGGTTTTCCGCTCTATAAATACAACGATGAACAGCTCGAGCTCATATATACCAAGTTTTATAAAGCTCAGTTTGCGCTGTCCAACCCCGGAAGTGACGGCATGTACACAACGACAGACCTCTACGGCTATAAAAACGCAAATATAAGGGTGCTGTCCAATTACTTCAAACAGTCGATATACGGGCAAAGCGTCGACATAACGCTTAATCTTACCGTTTCGGGCATATATGAGACCTGCAGCGACAGATGGGACGCAGGCGTGAATACAGTGCCAAACAGCTATGTGCATGAGTCTACGGGAGAACTTTTGACGGGTGCGCTTTCGAGCGTTTCGGATAAGCTCGCCCGTACGCCGAGGCAGGACTACAGCTACAATGTGTTCGTAAAGGCGGACGACGCGACAGAAGCCTACGACGCGGTCAAGGCGGCGTATGCCGGAAGCTCGTCTGTAAGCGGCGGCACTATCGGCGGCAAGGGCGAGTACGACTGGAAAGCCATAGAGCATATGGGAAAGACCTATTACATAAGAAACAGGGACTTTTACGACGAGTTTTATCTGACTGTGGAGAACTTCTCCTCGATGAGCGGCTTCGCGGCCGTATACACATCGGTGCAATTGACTACAGATGAGCTGACCCATAAGACTATTGACCAATACATCAAATCGGGCAGGCTCTTTGAGACGGTAACGCACTTTGAGAGCGCCTCTGTATTCTGCGAAAGCCGCGACGACACTTCCACGGCACCGACACTGCTGCCCTGGGACGAGGTCATAACGTACCTCACGAAGAAATTCGGCGTGACTTCAATAGATCAGCTGGGAAACAGAATGTTGGTTGCAGCGAACCCGGAGGAGCTTGTGCTGTTCGGCTCTGACGCCTCATTGTACTATAACTGGGAGACGATAGATTATCTCGGCAAGAAGTTTCATATCCGCTCCGATTACATTCCCGCACGGAGCGGTCACGTGATATCCATGAGCACACCCGATACGACGACGCATTACTACACGCCCATCACAGACAATATGATGTTCAGAGCGGTGCAGACAGTAGACTCGGAGACGTACGAACTGCTCTATATGAAAAACGACCACGGGCTCTATCAGACGGGCGTTTTGAAGCTCCCGAACGATGATTCGCCGTTGCCCGACGAGGCGAACACTCCCTATGTCGACAATTCGCTCCCGATAAGGCTTAACAGATACGCGTATCCGGAGAATCTGACGGACAGCAAGGCCGCGATGATGACAGCCATAATCGCCGTCATATTCGCCACTACCGTGTGCGCCGTATTCCAGATATATCTCACGCAGATAAAGCGCAGGACAAGAAAGCTCGCGCTTATGAAGGCGGTCGGTGCGACAAACGGACAGATAGCCTCTATTCTGCTCTATGAGGGCATTATAGTGACGCTCATCGCTCTGCCGATAGGTGTCGGACTCGGGCTTGCGCTGAGCTACGGCGTGCTGTATCTCGTCAATACCATAAGGGCGACAGACCCGCTCATGTTCTCCATAGACCTGCCCTCGGTTATCCTCGGAATATGCGCCTGTCTCGCGGGACTTTTCCTCGGAATGCTCGTGCCGCTGCTGGTCGCGCTCAAAATACCTCTCCGCGGCAGCATATCCGCAGAAACCTCGCTTGAAACGGCTGAAGTCAGGGTAAAGACCTCGGGCGGCAAGAGACAGACGCTCGCTTCCATAAACAAGAGGCATGAAAAGACAAATAAAGGCAGGACGATAGTCGCCTCCGCACTTTCGTGCTTTGTGATTACCATACTGTTGATATCGGTTTTCCTCGGCTTCCGGTCGTTTGATACCTACAGAGAGACGGTTGTACAGCCGAATAAGCCCGACTATGCGATCAAACTCGGGTATGCCGTGGGAAGCTCGACATTGCAGTCCATAGAGAATGAGATAATGGCTCTGTCCGATACCGGAATAACCTCAGTGGAGTCCTACAGGGTCGGCGAGAAAGTCTGGCTAAGCCACGAAGACCTCGTCTGCACGGAAGATGAGCCCTCCTCGTCGGACATACTCAACGAGTTCTACTCTCTGCTCCCGACAGGTTCCGTGCAAAACTTCTTCAGCACAGCACGGGAGGAATCGGAGGAAGCCGCGGCAGACGCTGAAGATTCCGAGGACGGCGATACGGAGGACGACGACTCGGCTGCCAGCAGTACGAGTTACGGCGTGAAGATACCACAAAGCACGGTCGTCGCATGGGATGTGGAGAGCTGCGACATAAACGGAAAGAACTTCCTTCTCGATCAATCGATTTCGATACAGGTCCGGCCCGCGTCACGAAGCACCTTCGGCAGTGCGCCGCAGTGCAGTGCTACTGTATATTTGGACAACGTGCTCACGCCTGAGCTGAATTACCCTGTCGCAGTACCGGCCAATACGCTCTTGAATATAGAGGGCTTGTACGTGACAAACGCCTACGCCATAGCCAGGTCGGCGCCCACATACGAAGCGCTCGTGGACGCTATCACAGAAGGCTCAATCGATGAGGAAGCGTTCATAAAGGGTGAGGAAGTAATACTCATGGTACCTATGAGCCGAATGGGCACGGGCAGTGCGACGGTAAATTCGGGCATGATACAGGGTATGCCGTTTGCCCAAAGCGCAAGCCGGCTGCTCAAGAGCACGGGTCGCTATGACCTCAGCTACTCCTCGAGCAAGGCTTCATACTATTCGAGCGAAAATGTAGTCGACGTAGGGGACGAAATTACAATATTCGGCCGAAAAACCAGCGTCAGTGAGCATAGCGCAAGCAGCGCAATAACCGAAAACACCGCTACAGTCGCCGCAATAATCCGCTATTTCCCCGACACGGCGATTTGGCCCTTTTCCAACAACGTACAGCCCTATACGGTGATTTGTTCGACCAATATGCTCTCGAGCATATACCCGAAAAACTTCTCAAGGCTCACCGCTTACCAGGCGAGAACCTTCCTCGTGATGAATGAGCTGTTCTATAACGGCGCGGCAGGCGAGACGGAGCTGTATCTGTACGGCGACGACATTTCCAGAGACGCGACCGACCTGCCTCTGCTCGCATACTGCAGAGACAACGGTTTTATACTTAGCAACTACCGCGAGACCGACACCACCGTATGGCGCGCTGCGCTAAACACCTGCTTGATTATCGCGCTGCTCGGCATTGCCGCGGCGCTTATAGCGTTCATAATACTCAGGTCTACGGTCGCCTCCGCAGTCGAGCAGGAAAGCGTGCGCTACGGCGTATTGAGGGCAATAGGTGTGGATAACAAACGTTTCTGCCGCTATCAGCGCAATCTCGGCTTCAAGCAGGGCTTGCTCGGCGCAGCGGTCGCCAATTTGCTCCTCGCCGTCGTGATACTCATAACTACCGCCATATCCGACGCCGCACTGGGGCTTAGCCTATCCGTAGTGTTCAAGAACGCGTTCGTGTATATGCTCGATGGGTATCCGTGGAAGCTCCACATAGGGGTGTGTGTCGTGTATGTGCTGACCATGGTTCTGATTTACAGACTCCCGGTAAACAAGGTGCTCAAAAAGAGCCCGATAGACAACATCCGCGCGTAAGGAGGCCATATGAGAAGGATTGCACTTTCATGCAGAGGCATAGAGAAAATCTACAACCCCGGTACGCTTCTTGAGACCCATGCGCTTGTAAAGAGCGACTTGGATTTAAGGGCAGGACGCTTTTATGCTATAGTCGGCAGGAGCGGGTCGGGCAAATCCACGCTCATGCACATACTCGGCGGACTCGACAGGCCGACATCCGGCCAAGTAATAATCGACAACTGCTCGCTGTTTGACATGAGCGACAGCGAACTTGCGACTCTCAGGCGAAAGAAGATAGGCTTCGTTTTCCAGGCGTTCAACCTGCTTTCAGAGCACACCGTGTATGAAAACATTGTCATGCCGCTTACGCTTGACCACGAAAAGCCCGACCGCGAGCATCTAAGTAAAATTGTCAAGGCGCTCGGAATTGACGATAAGCTCTCCCGCTATCCGTCACAGCTTTCCGGCGGCGAACAGCAAAGGGTCGCTATAGCTCGTGCGCTGGTAACAAAGCCCACAATAGTGCTTGCCGACGAGCCCACCGGAAACTTAGACCCAAAGACGGGCGACGAGGTGTTGAGATTGCTCAAGGAGCTTTCCGCAGAGCTCAGGCAGACGGTTATACTCGTCACGCACGATATGCAGATAGCCGCGCTCGCGGACAGGATTATAAAGCTTGACGCCGGACACATAGAGTACGATGCGCAGGAAGAAGAGGAAGAAGATGCATGGGTGCAGGAGAGGGGAGAGCCCGAAGATGTGCTCGTGTGCATGGAGCTTTCAAAAACCTACAACAAGGGCCGCACAAACGAGGTACAGGCGTTAAAGTCCTGCTCGTTTTCTGTCCGCCGAGGCGAATACTGCGCGATAATCGGCAGAAGCGGCTCCGGCAAGTCCACGCTCATGCATTTGCTGGGTGCGCTCGATAAGCCCACATCGGGCACAGTCATGCTCGAAAACAAGAGTTTGTTTGAACAGAGCGAATCAGAGCTTTCTCGCATAAGGCGCGAGAGGATAGGCTTTGTTTTCCAGTCCTGCAACCTGCTTCCCGAGCACACGGTTTATGAGAACATCACTATGCCGCTCGACATAGTGAGTACTCCTGTCGATTCCGACTATATAGACAGGCTCGTGCATACGTTAAAGATCGATGCAAAGCTTATGAGCTATCCCTCGGAGCTGTCCGGCGGCGAACAGCAGAGGGTCGCCATAGCGCGCGCGCTTGCGGCAAAGCCTGCGATAGTGCTTGCCGACGAGCCTACGGGGAACCTCGACCCAAAAACCGGCGACGAGGTCATACGCCTCCTGCGTGACCTTGCGCACCGCTTCAACCAGACGATTATGATAGTCACTCACGACACGGACATCGCTTCTCAGGCGGACAGGAGGATAAAGCTCGACAGCGGCGTTATGACGGCGGAGTGGTAAGCAGGATTTATCCCGGCGTGCGCTCGAATTTGAGTTTGCGCCGAATTGCCGATTCACTTTGACGATACAAAGCAAAATCCGTGACCATATGTGCCACGGATTTGTTTTATGCTCTTTTTGCATGCCTCCGCAATGCTTCTGTGTGGTCGTGATACAGCGCTCGCTATTTTTTCCGCTCTTTCTTTAAGCCCATAAGCCCGGATTTCAACGCGACCCTGCGGAGTGCAGGCGTGAACATAAAATACCCCTTTACTACGCGCGCGTCTATCTTCCTGCGCAGGAAAGCCGTACCCGAAACATAGTCACGCATTATGCGTTCCTTGGCTTGCGCACGGAGCACGGGGGAGGGTGTGAGCGTTATCAGCTCGTTAACGGCATTTGCCGCATTCGCGAGCGCGTTCGCCGAGTAGAGCGCAAACGATATGCCCTCGAAAGAGCTTGGGCTTATATAGCCTGCCGCCTCGCCTATTAGGAAGCACCCGTTTTCACCGCAAAGCACCTCTCTCGAAGAGCGGGGACGGAGCACAATGCACGCCTCGGTCTTAACAGGCTCTCCGAATCGTATGCCAAAGCGGTCGTTCAGCCGCTTTTTCTGCGCCTCAAAGCGGTCGCGAGAGGAATCGTGTTCAAACGCCCCTCCAAATATGAAATAGCCGTTTTTGTGTATTGTCCATGAGCACGCCCCGCTCGTTACGGGGTCGAATATCGCCGAGTAGAATGGCGCGGGATTTTTGTCGATGAACCACTGCTGTATGGCGGTATAGCTCCTTATCCTGTGGTTGGGAAACAGTTTTCTGCGCACGAGCGAGTTTGCGCCGTCCGCCCCCACCAAAAGCTTACAGGCTATGTCGTGCTTCCCGTCGCCTTTCTTGTAGGAGAGCTTAAAGCCTTCTGTGTCCCTCTCGACATTGAGTACGCGGCAGTTTTTAACGAAGGTCACTTCCTGCGGAATAAGCCCCTGCATGAATGCGTTGAACTTGTTCCTGTCCATGTTGACGTAGCCCTTAAAATAGCTTCTCTCGTCTCCGCTCTCTACGTCTAGCGTCCGCACAGAGTAAATCTGCGGCGTGGTCAGTATTTCCTCGGGAATATTTATTGACAGCTTTGCAAACGCCTCCTGCGCCGCCTCGGACAAAAGACCTCCGCAGGGCTTCTCAAAATCACTTCCCTCACCCTGACGGTCAAACACTATCACGCTGTAGTTTTTGGACAAAAGCGAGCAGAGGAGAGCGCCCGCAGGCCCTGCCCCGACTACCGCTATATCATATTTTTTTGTTTCATTCATATTTAACCAATTCAACTCCCGCAAGTTTGAACATTTCGAGCGCAAACTCGTCCGGGTAGCCCTCCCCGTAGACGACTCTGCTTATTCCCGCGTTTACTATCATCTTTGCGCATATCACACAGGGCTGATGAGTGCAGTATATTGTCGAGCCCTCTATTTCCACGCCCATTCTCGCCGCCTGTATTATGGCGTTCTGCTCGGCGTGTATCGCGTAGCACAATTCGTGCTTCGTCCCCGAGGGTATGTTGAGCTTGCGCCTTAGACATTCGCCCCTTTCGACACAGCTCTTTACACCGGACGGCGCTCCGTTATATCCGGTCGTCAGTATGCGCTTGTCCTTTACTATGACGGCGCCTATCTTTCTGTTGGGTTGATAGCATGAGGACCAATTCGCTATTGTCCTTGCCATTTCCATGAACCTGTCGTCCCATTTATTTTGCATAAGAACACCTCCGATTTACCCTATTATACTGTATTTGATGAGATTGTAAAACTAATGTGACATTTGGTTTTTTTTAGACAAAACCGTTGACAATAAAGGGGCGGTGGACTATTATATGCTTGTTAGCACTCGAACGGAATGAGTGCTAAATCAAAAAATAAACTCTTCAAGGAGGATTAGTTTAATATGAAGCTCAGACCATTGGCTGACAGAGTAGTTCTAAAGAAGATCGAAGCCGAGGAGACCACGGCAGGCGGTATTATACTCACCAGCGCCACAAAGGAAAAGCCCCAGATCGCCGAAGTTATGGCGGTAGGTCCCGGCGGCATGGTAGACGGCAAGGAAATCACCATGTACGTGAACGTAGGTGACAAAGTAATGTGCCCCCGTTACGGCGGCGCGGAAATAAAGCTCGACGGCGTCGAATACACGGTAGTTCGTCAGAGCGATATAATGGCAGTAGTTGAGTAAGGAGGCATATATATGGCAAAGCAGATTAAATTCGGCGAGGACGCAAGAAAAGCGCTTGAAACAGGTCTAAACACACTCGCAAATACCGTTAAGATTACACTTGGCCCGAAGGGCAGAAACGTCGTGCTCGATAAGAAGTTCGGCGCACCGTTAATCACCAACGACGGCGTAACCATCGCAAAGGAGATCGAGCTCGAAGATCCATTTGAGAATATGGGTGCTCAGCTCGTCAAGGAAGTCGCGACAAAGACGAATGACGTTGCCGGCGACGGTACGACCACGGCGACATTGCTCGCTCAGGCAATCGTACACGAGGGCTTGAGAAACGTGGCCGCAGGCGCAAACCCCATGGGCATCAAGCGCGGTATCGAAAGGGCCGTTGATGCGGCTGTCGAAGCACTCAAGGGCATGAGCCGTCCGATAGAGAGCGAACAGTCCATCGCTCAGGTCGCTTCTGTTTCCGCAGGCGACGAGAGTATCGGTAAGAGGATTTCCGACGCCATGAAGGAAGTCGGCAAGGACGGCGTTATTACAGTTGAAGAATCCAAAACCACCGAGACAACGCTCAAATTCGTCGAAGGTATGCAGTTTGACCGCGGTTATTGCTCCGCTTACATGGTAACCGACACCGATAAGATGGAAGCCGTGCTCGACAACCCCGTGATACTCATCACAGACAAAAAAATCGGCAGCATCCAGGAGATACTCCCCGTCCTCGAGCCCATTGCACAACAGGGCAAGAAGCTCCTCATAATTGCCGAGGACTATGACGCCGAGTGCCTCGCGACATTGGTAGTCAATAAGCTCCGCGGTACGTTCACATGCGTGGCGGTCAAGGCACCCGCATTCGGCGACAGGCGCAAGGCAATGCTCCAGGATATCGCAGTGCTCACAGGCGCAACGGTAATTTCTTCAGACTTGGGCATGGAGCTCAAGGATGCAACGCTCAAGGACCTCGGTTCAGCTCGTCAGGTCAAGATCGATAAGGACAACACCACTATAGTCGAGGGAGCAGGCGACAGCGAAGAGATCAAGAACCGCATTTCCGCGATCCGTACACAGATTGCCGAGACAACTCAGGAATACGACCGTGAAAAGCTCCAGGAGAGGCTCGCAAAGCTGTCCGGCGGCGTAGCCGTTATCGCAGTAGGCGCGGCTACCGAAGTTGAGATGAAAGAAGCCAAGATGCGCATCGAGGACGCCCTCGCGGCGACTAGCGCGGCAGTAGAAGAGGGCATAGTCCCCGGCGGCGGTATCGCACTGCTCAATGCCTGTGACGCAATCCGCCACATTGCGGCCGAAAACGAAGGCGATGTCCGCACAGGTATCGAAATCGTGCTGCGTGCAATGGAAGAGCCGCTCCGTCAGATCGCTTACAATGCAGGTCTCGAGGGCAGCGTAATCGTATCTAAGGTCCGTGAGGTAAATAAGCCCGGTTACGGCTTCGACGCAAGGAACGACGTTTACGGCATGATGGCAGACATGGGCATTATCGATCCTACAAAGGTAACGAGAAGCGCACTGCAGAACGCCGCTTCGATAGCGGCACTCGCACTCACCACAGAGAGCCTCGTGTGCGATATCCCCGCACCCGAACCCGCAGCTCCCATGGGCGCCCCCGGAGGAATGTATTAATTAATCAGGTGCAAATAGCGCACAAATTAAAACTCAAGGCGGTGTGGAGAAATCCACATCGTCTTTTTATGTGTGGTTTTGGGCAAGTTGCGTCTTGGGACTCTTCGCGTGGCAGCTTGCGCGGGTGAAGTGTTTTATGGATGGAAAGGGGCGGAGGGGCAATGCGGAGGGGCGTTGATCGATGGGAGTTTGTGCGCCTAACCCCAACCGCTCACTTCTCCGACCCACCCATCCCCCTGTGCCGGCGCGGAGCAACCGTTCCAAAGCTGCCACCGAGAAACGCCACGTTCTGTAAGCTTTCTTTTATCTCTGACATCCGAACAAGCCGCAAAGTATCATCCGTATAAAAAAAACCCTGAGTGGATGTGAAGCATCCGTTCGCAAGGGTTTCGTTCACGTTCTAATCTAATTTTTAATCTCCAACCCTCACCCACGTCCGTACGGGTGCAGGCGGTAGTTCGGCCAAGAGTCCCTGCCGTGGTCAAGGGGCAAGGCTCCTTACAGGGGTCGAGGGGAGTCCCCGAGGCTCTCCCCCAAGCCTATTGCATACAGCGTGATTTGAGGTCGTTAATGATGTTCTTGAGAGTGACGTCCGTCTGCATAGAGCTCTTAACCTTGTTTATCGCGTGCATGATCGACGTGTGGTGGCGGCCGCCAAACTCGGAGCTTATGTCGTTGAGCGTCATGTTGGTAATCTCGCGAACGAGGTATATGGCAACCTGACGCGGCATAACTATAGCCGCATCGCGCTTGGGCGAGCAAAGGTCGGCAGGCGTGACGTTGTAGAAGTCGCAAACCACTTGCATTATGTCCGCGGCGCGAATTATTTTTCTCGTGGAGACTGAAACGGTGTCTTTCAGCGCACGCTCGGCGAGATTCACGTCTATGGGGAGCTGATGGAGGGTAGAGTAAGCGACGAGCTTGTTGAGCGCACCCTCGAGCTCACGGATATTTGAACCGGCCTTGTCCGCGATAAACGCCATTACGGAGCTGCTGAGCCTTATTCCCTCTTGCTCGGCTTTACGGTTGAGTATGGCGATTTTGGTCTCAATGTCCGGCGGCTGAATGTCCGCAACGAGTCCCCACTCAAAGCGAGTGCGCAGGCGCTCCTCGAGCATGGGTATCTCACGGGGATGCTTGTCCGACGTGATAATTATCTGCTTGCCGTTGTCCTTAAGCTCGTTGAAAGTGTGGAAGAACTCGTTCTGAGTACCCTCTTTCTTCGAGAGGAACTGAATATCGTCTATCATAAGTACGTCGACACTGCGGTACTTTTCCCTAAATTCCGCGGCATACTGTACGCTGTTGCCGCCTTGAATGGCTTTGATGAGCTCATTCGTGAAATTCTCCGTCGTGGTGTAAATGACCTTTGCACGCGGATTGTTCTGAAGTATCGTGCAGCCTATGGCGTGCATGAGGTGCGTCTTGCCGAGTCCTACGCCGCCGTAGAGGAATAGGGGATTGTAGGCAGTCGCAGGGCTGTTGGCTACGGCTTGGGATGCGGCATATGCAAAGCGGTTGCTCTCGCCTATGACGAACGTTTCAAATGTGTATTTGGGGTTGTGGATAAAGCCCGCCCTTGATGAAGAGGATGCAGCTGTCTCGCCCGTGCTTTCGTAGCGGTCGCGCTCGGACTCTTCTATTAAGCGTATTGTGAGCGGTCTCCCTGCGCAGAGGTTTACGCAATCTGTGAGTGTGCCCATGTACTGTGAGAGTATAGTGTTCTTATGAAGCTCGGACTTCACCTGCAGTACGAGCATATCGTCCTTTACCGTTACAGGCTCGATCGGCAAAAACCACTGGCTGAGGCTTATGTCCGTTATTTTTGGCCTGATAAGAGTAAGAGCACCCTCCCAAATCGATTTCGCGCTACCCATTCCATATTTCCTTTCGTCTATCGCCTGTAGTGTATAAAATGAGGCCGCCTACTAAAGCTGTCAGGCTGCCTCAGAGCAACTTATTACCTGCATTGATGATAACAAATTTCTACCTAAATTTCAAGTTATCCACAGTTGCGACTTTGTTGCGACTTTTGGGCACAATTAGTTATCCACAGAGCCTCCGACTACTATATAGGGGATAACCGACACGTTTTTTTGCCTACAATGTGCAGATATTCGCAGTGTTTAACTTGTAAAAGATAATTATATATTATTATACCTTCAGTATGACCCTTTCGGAGTGCCGATGGAGATTTCATAATTGCTGTAGCGCATGGGGAAGGTTATGGGGCTTCGCCCCGTGCCCCTGACTGCTGACGCAAAACGGTAAAGCTTGTATTTCGCCAAAGCTTGAACAAATCGCAAAGTTACATATATTATGCATAAGAAAACCCTCCCTGAGCGAATGCGAAACATCCGGTCAGAAGAGAGTCGGTAATACGTACTATGCTGTTATTAACCTCCCAAGCCCCAAGAAAAGAGGGGTAAAAGGGACGTAAGCGCAGTGTTACAAACTACTCGAAAGAGCCTTAACCGCATCAGCGATCCTCTCAAACTCGAGCCCTCGCGACGCCTTTACGAGTATCGAATCGCCACGCCTCAACAGCAACGGAAGCGCTTTTATAAGCTCGTCCTTCGCGGGGAAGTAGTGCGTGTCCCCGTGAAGTGATTTTGCGGAGGCGTAGAGCGCACTCGATTCAGGTCCGGAGGCTATTATGCAGTCCACTCCTGCGCGCGCGGCATAGGCGCCTATTTCCGCGTGATAGGCGGGGGAGTCTGCGCCCAATTCGAGCATGTCGCCCAGTATCGCAACTTTTCTTCCGCTCGCGTAACAGAGCGTATCTATAGAAGCTTTCATGGAGCTTGGGTTGGCGTTGTACATGTCGTTTAGAAGCGTCAGAGCGCCGCAATGCTCGATACACATGCGTCCGAAAACGGGTTTGTAGTCGAGCAGTCCCGCGACGGCGGTTTCGGGAGAAAGTCCCATCTCCAGAGCAACGCCGAAGGACGCCAGCGCATTCTGTATCATGTGTCTGCCCGGGGCGGTTATGCGCGCCTCTATCGCATTTCCCGAGTAGTTAATCGCAAAGCACGCGCCGTCGAGCCCAAGAGACTCAATATCGCTCGCGTATATGTCATTTGAGGGGTCTATGCCGTATGTCGTGACGTCGTTTCGCTCGGCTTTGAGCGTTTTGAGCAATTCGTCGTCACCGTTTGCGAAAATACTGCCTCCGTCGCGCATGAATTCGAGCATTTCGCACTTAGCCTTGAGTACGCCCTTGCGCGAACCCAAGAACTCGATGTGTGCGTCGCCTATGTTGGTAAACACGCAAATATCGGGTCTGCCTGCCTTTGCAATTCTCGCAATCTCCCCAAAGTGATTCGTGCCCATCTCAACTACCGCCGCATCGTGGGAGGAATCTATTGTAAATATCGTCTGCGGCACGCCTGTCTGATTGTTTAGGTTTCCTGCAGATTTCTGCACAGACAGGCCTTTTGCCAATGTCGCATGTATCATCTCTTTTGTGGTCGTCTTGCCGACGCTCCCCGTAACTGCGATGAGCTTTGTGGGGAGGCGCAAACGATAGAATTCCGCGAGGTCCAAAAATGCCTGCTCTGTGTTCTCCACCCTTATATGGGGAAAGTCCACAGCAATCTGAGAAAGTGTTAAAATCGCGCCCTTTTCAAACGCCTGCGCTATGAAGCTGTGACCGTCGAAGCGGCCGCCGATAATGGGCACAAACAACGCGCCCGTCTCTGTTTTTCGAGTGTCTATCGATACGCTCTGTATCTCCTCTGAGTTCATGTCGCTATTTGCGCAAAGCGTTCCGTTTACAGCCCTTACCGCCTCTGCTACGGTGAATTTGTCCATCAGTTATCCCCTTTTTTAAGCGAAAGCTCAATTATTTTCTCGCAAAGTGTGCCGAAGTCTATTCCCACTGCCGCCGCCTCCTGCGGTACGAGGCTCGTTGGCGTCATTCCCGGGAGGGTGTTTGCCTCCAAGCAATAGTAACTGCCGTCGTCACAGAGTATGTAGTCTATGCGGCTGTATACCTCTAAGCCAAGCAGCTTGTGTACTTGTAACGTCGTCTCCCGTATGCTCGCGGCAACCGCCTCTTCTACGGGCGCAGGGCAAAGCTCGTCGCACGCACCAATCTGATACTTGTTCTCGTAGTCGTAGAAGCCTTCTTTCGGCCTTATCTCGATAATGGGCAGAACTTTTTCTCCGAGCACTCCCACGCTTATCTCCCTGCCCCTGATATACCTCTCGGCAAGCAGAGTTTTTTCGTACTTAAAGCCGGTATTCAATGCTGCGTCAAGCTCTTCTTCCGACCTGACGATCGACACGCCTATGCTCGAGCCTCCACTGACGGGCTTTATTACACAGGGGAGCCCAATCGCCCTCACCTTGTCGGCCTCGCCCTCGCGAAATTCTACACCCGGTGCGGTAGGTATCCCCGCCTCCTGCATGAGCTGCTTTGAAAGCCACTTATTCATGGCGAGCGCACTGCCCAGATATCCCGTTCCCGTATACGGTATCTCAAACAAATCGAGCAGAGCCTGCAGTTTGCCGTTTTCGCCGTTTTCGCCGTGCAGGCCCATGAAAACCACGTCTGCCGCCTTACAGAGCTTAAGCACGTTTCTGCCCAGAAACCCCGTATCACTCTCCGGACGGGTGCGTCGTATCTCGTCTGTATCGGGAGCTATTCGCCCCACCATGTGTCCGACAGGCTTGCTGTTTAAAAACACGTCCTCTATGTCGCCGTCATGCTCAAACCCAACGTAAACGTCGACGAGTGCCGCCTTATGCCCGAGCTTTCTCAATGTCTCACATATAAGTGCGCCCGACGACAGCGACACATCCCTTTCTGCGCTCGTGCCTCCTGCCAAAACTGCTATTCTCATATTAACTCCAATCAAATCTGATTCCCTATGGGTCAATTATAACATACTAAAAAATAACTGTGAATATTCTGCATGAAGCCCGTCCCTTTTTCCACAAAACTCGCCCTTTTGTGAACAAGCCCGTTTCCGCAAAAAACACTCTCTCCACCTTGATTTTCACCTATATTGCGCGGAAAATCAGAAATCGTAAACATTCGATAAAATTCGTAAAGGGACACGGGAACAAACATTTGTATCCACATTATTCACATACTTATCCACAAGGACAACCCCAAATTTTCCGCTTTCAGCACTTGTTATGCACAGCAATGTTAGCATATATTCTGAACAATGTGGATTATGCTCCCGAATTTCTGCCGCGTTGCCGTCTTCCTAAAATATGCCCTGAATACGGTTTATAAACACTGCAAACGATGCATAAATTTGCATTTCCGAGGGTTGGAAGTATCGGGGAAGGGGGCGTGGGGATGGGTGGGCAGGGGAAGGGAGCGGTCGGGGGTAACGTGAACGCCGTCACCCCACCAAGGGGTTCCACCCCTCGACCCCAGCAGAGCTACCGCCCTGCACCCGTACGGTTCAGAACGAGATTTGCTTTTGGTATCGGGACAAGCGATAAGAGAAATCCTGCCGAGTTACGGCATAAGCTTTTCACACACCCCCTGCGCCGCACGTAGGCATGGGTGGGCAGGGAAAGTGAGCGGTCGGTTTTTAGGTATACATAACCTCACCTGCCGCCCCAACATTTCCCCTTTTCGCAGAGATTTGGGTGTGTCGGAAGAAGCGGAAAACAGGGAAGAAGCAGGGAATGTGCGCCGTAAAGTGAACACCTGTGATGGGTGCGCCGCGAAAAATGAGCGGTCGGAGAGGCGTAGGGGGTAGCTATCTATTGAAACCAATTCGCCAAACCCCAGCCGAATCCCCGAAAACAAATACTCTCACACGACCTGCGACCGTCACCCACCAAAAAACTCCTCGATCCAATTGCGGAAAGGGGAGGTTATTTTGTGTTAAAGTGTGAGCAGAAGGTATAAGAGCCAGACAATGAAGTTATGAACCAAACTCCCAACAGCCGAACAGCCGCTGTTTTTGGCGTTATTTGTCATCGTCATCATCGTCGTCGATCTCTACATGGACTTCGTACTCATTGCCGTCTTTGTTGTGCGTCTTTTTAACCAGCGACGCTATGTACTCGAAAATCGGTATGGTCAGGAACAGTATCCACCACGGATGCCATAAATCGAAACCAATTCCCAGCACCAAATATGTCACGGTTATTGCCGCCCCGAACGAAATGCCGCTCCACTTGCGGTTTCCTGCGAGGAGATTGCAAATCGAGCTTACGACCGCACTGCCGGGTATGAGCAGCCACCACGGATGCCACATGCCGTACATGAGCCCGAGACAGAGGTACACACCAGTGCAGACGACAAAGTACGGAAACTCTGCGACGTAGTGCTTAAACGACTTGTGCTCACCTATAGTCTCTATCGTGTGAGTAATCGGACTCCAAGCGAGGAAGAGCAGCCATGCCGGATGCCAGAGCTTAGTCGTAACACCTATCGCTATGTACGCACCTATGAGCAATATTCCGGCTAAGAGCATCGCTATGCCCATTGCGACCGACTTTTCTATGCAGTCCAGAATTAAATAGTAGAACGGTATTATGAGCAGTATCGCCCAGCACCATGTCCACTGCGAGTAGAGGAAGCCTGCGAGGAAGAATGCCGCAACCGCAAAAGCCCATATGGGGAAGAGTTTTGCCGCGCGCACTCCTGTGTGCTTCGCCATGGATACCACGCAGTAATACACCGGGATGATCAGCATTATCAACCAAGTCGGGTGCCACACATCCGTCAATAGCCCAATTATCAAATACGCCACGGGCACGATTACAGGCACGAGCGAATTGAATACTTTTTGGGGCGACCGCGAGAATATCGCGTGTATCAGCGAGTAGTATACCGGTACAGCGAGGAAAACGAGCCAGCCCGGGTGCCACAGATTGCCTATAAAGCCCAACAACAGGAATGCCACTGTGCAGATTATCGGCACGGGGACTTCGAGAAGTGCCTTCTGCACGGGCGACTTTGCCCTCTTTTTGAACTTGAGACCGACTTTGCCTATGTCGACAGTGTACTCACTGTTCTCCGTCTCGAAGTTTATAGTCTCGTCATCGCTGCTGTCGTCGGGAGTTTCGTGTTTAAACTCCTCGGAATACCCGCCATTCTCGCTGTCAGCTTCGGTCGCGGCATTTTCGGTATCGACGCCGATGTCCATGCTCTCATCCCAAACGTCTGACCAGCTTATCTTCTCCTTTGTGCCGTCGTCGTGTATGACGTAGCACTCGCCGTCCTCTGACTCGATTCTGCCCTTAAAGCGCTTTACGAGGTTCTTCCATGGGGCGTGTCTCGACTTTCCGTTTTCTTTTATGGTGATGCCGGAGCGGTCTATGACAATTTTCTTTTTGCCGTTGTCGGCAAAGAATATGCCTGCGCCCCCTATAACGGCTTTCTTTTCGCCGCCGTTGTAATCGAATACGAACCCGTACCTTATGTCGTTTGAATCGAGGGGCTTCTCCCTGCTTGCTTCGTCGTGTGCTTCGCTGTTATTGCCCGTGTATTTGGCTTCCGCAGACTGTGAGGCGTAATATGTGTCGCCCGTATCCGTCTTTGTGCCGTTTATAAGCTCGTCGAGAGTTATTCCGTATACGTTCGCGAGCATTACCAAGTTATAAGTGTCCGGCGACGCCTCGACCCTCTCCCATTTTGAAATAGCCTGGCGTGAGACCCCTATCCTCGAAGCGAGCTCCTCCTGTGAGAGACCATGTGCCTTTCTAAGCGCCACAAGCCTGTTTGCAAACATGATGTTCATCTTAATTCCCCTTTCGTCGTCAAACGACATATCAAACACCGCCCTGCTTTTTTTGTTTTGATTGTATTTCCGCAAGGCAATGAAAACCAGCAATTACGGTTTGCAAATCCTATCCGCAACCGGAAGTTGCATAACACTTTACTTCCCTGTATATCTTATCACATTCTATATGTTCGTTGCTTATATGGCGCATAAATTTGCTTTCGGACGGTGTTTTGTATGCTTTCATCCCGAGATATAAAAAAGATAGCCGCTCGGCACAAATGGTTATGCTCTGAAGAGCATTTTCTGCTATAATATTGTAAGTATATATGTCCGTGTTAACATCGGCTTGCGATCAATGCGGATAGGCATCGTCTGCCGGCAGAGGGAGCATACATTGCCGTTAGATCCTTTGCACACATTTTCCACATATGTTTATAACAGCATTGTGGAGCGCTGTGCAAAATATGGACAGTGTGGCAAATGTTGAAAAAGGTATGGTGTTATCCTCATCGTTTTCAACACTCCAAAGCCCGATTTACTCCGGCTTCGGGAGCGATATCCACAGAACTTACAGCGTTATTATTAATAATACTAAAATAATGATAAATATAATCATATGATAGGAGGAGCTATGAAGTTCACCGTTAATACTATCGATCTAAATGAAGGTTTATCCGTCGCTATAAGGGCTTTGTCACAAAACAAGCTCATGCCCATACTCGACGGCATATACGTACGTGCGGAAGGCTCTGAGCTGATGCTAGTATGTACGGACCTCTCGCTTAGAATCGAGGTCATAATTCCTGCTGAGGTAACGGAAGAAGGCTCGGTAGTCATACCCGGAAAGCTCTTTTCCGACATATCGAGGAAGCTGCCCGGAGAATCTATCACTTTCTCAACGCAGAAAAACTCCGTGCTAATAACGTCGGGCAAGGTAAAGACGACATTGCAGACAAGCCCCTCCGCCGACTATCCGCAGATGCCGAAAATCGGAGACCCGATAACGCTCTCGATAGAAGGCGCGACATTCAAGAAGATGATACGCCAGTGCTCATTCGCAACAGCTCAGGACGATTCGAAGCCCATGCTTACGGGCGTTTTATTTGAAGCGCAGTACGACAGACTGAAGATGGTCGCGCTCGACGGCTTCAGATTGGCTATACGCCAAGAGAAGCTGAATTCGCCCGTAGAGGCTTCAAAGAGCGTGATCGTGCCTGTAAAGTCGCTCAACGAATTTGCCCGCGTAATAGACGACAGGGACGAAAAGCTCAATATAGTGCTTTCGGACTCACACGCCATGATAGACCTCGGGCACACGAGGCTCGTTACAAGGCTCATAGATATGAAGTTCATTAAGTACGACCACGTTATCACGAGCGACTACAAGACGAGGGTAAGGCTCAACAGAAACGAGCTTCTCGAAGCCGTTGAGCGTGCGGCGCTCATGTCTCGCGACAGCGGAGGCGACGACGTAAATATGCGCTTTGCCGACGACGTGCTGAACATAACCGCGAGCAGTCAGATAGGCGGAATAGACGAAGACCACATGGTCGAGATGTTCGGCGGTCCGATAGAGATTGCCTTCAAAGCGCGGTACATAATCGACGTATTGAGGAACTTGGACGACGAAGAGGTTCTGTTTGACATGACTTCGAGCGTAAGCCACTGCGTAATTCGCCCCGTCGAAGGCGATGCTTACTACTATCTCGTCATGCCGGTGAGGTCGAGATAGGAGCGTTTGCTCTGACAAAGCAATTTGATATTACGGGTATTCGGAATAAACCGGGTGCCCGTTGCTTTATGTCGATGGCACAAGCAATCGGGGCGTTTCCGAAAATACACATTCGGGAAAATGCATCTTACGCGCAAAAATCCGCCGCTTGCTTAAAAAATGCTGACGAAACGCCCTATAACCATGTAATATACCGTAAAAGAGAGGTGATACGAGTGAAAGTCGAAATAATGTTGACAGATGCGGCTAAAGAGCCATATGCCGTCATATACGCATCGGAGATAACCCCGAGTATACTCCATGTCGCAGGGCTTATTGAGGGAGAGATCAAAGGCGTAATAACCGGACTCGACAACGGGCGCATAGTCGTACTTCGTCCCGACGAGATCTATATGGTGAGGATAGAGGACGGAAGGACGATCGTTTACACGGAGAGTAAGCAATACGACGGGGGAAAGCGGCTGTATGAGTTTGAGACGCTGCTCGGAGAAGGGTTTATGAAGATATCCAAATCGGCGCTCATCAATCTGCACCGAATCGCCTGCGTTGAACCGACTTTGGGCGGACTGATGCTTCTCGTATTAAAGAACGGATGCAAGGAGTACATTTCACGGAAGTATCTGCCCTCTTTCAAAAAATACCTGGGACTGTAAGGAGGTAAGCGACATGAAAAGAGCTATAAAAGCGGCATGGAAAGGTATCCAACTGTCCGCGGTAATAAATCTGATAATGTACATAATAATCGGTTTGATAAACGGACCCGAAAAGTTTGCGAGCGGCTATGGTATGGCAAGAGTAGGCGCGGCCGCTGTACTGATAGGCATAGGCTTCGGAATTCCGTCGATGATCTATAATACGGAACTGCGTTTATCGCTGAAGGTACTTATTCACATGGGAACAGGTTGTCTTGTGATGATGGCGGCTTCCGTGCTTGGCGGTTGGCTGCCGGTCGAAAGCGGCTTGCCTGCGGTGCTTATAACGTTGGCAATAGAGACAGCCGTAGCCTTCGCTGTCTGGGCCGCCACCTGTATTAAGACCTCCGCAGAAGCAAAGCGCCTCAACGAAAAGATAAAAGAAAAGCAGCAAAGCGAATAACGCTTTAATGCAACGAATGCAGACAAGTGCAATCGGAAAGGCGGTTGCACTTTTATATGTTCGTGAAAGGGATAGATTTATGAATAGTTTTTGATTATAATAAACTGTAAAACGTAAACTTTTTGGAATGAAAATGTTATTTCAAAAAGTATGGACATATAAACATGGGACTATCTGCGAGGGAGGTGTAAATAATGGTGAAGAATAAACTGGTCATTCCGTTTGTAAAATGGGTTGGCGGTAAGCGCCAGCTTTTGGATGAGATAATCCCTTTGCTTCCCAAGCATTTTACTACCTACTGTGAGCCATTTTTAGGCGGCGGAGCTGTCCTGTTTTCTATTCAGCCGTCAAAGGCAATAGTTAGTGATTTGAATATCGATCTTATCACGGCCTATGAAGTTATTCGAGACGATGTTGAGGCGTTGATTGAATCGCTGAAAAAACACGAAAACACAACTGAGTATTTTTATGCCGTACGAGATATGGACAGGGATAAGACAAGCTATCAGGCCCTATCAAGAATTGAAAAGGCTTCCAGGCTGATTTACTTGAATAAAACTTGCTTCAATGGGTTGTTCAGAGTAAACTCTTCCGGAGAGTTTAATTCTCCGTTTGGGCATTACAAAAACCCAAATATTGTAAATGAACCCGTGTTAAGAGCAGTAAGCAAATACTTTAACGCAAGCAGTATTACATTTTATAGCGAAGATTTTTCTGAAACTCTTAGCCGAATTGGAAAAGGTGGATTTGTGTATCTTGATCCGCCTTATGATCCTATCTCTGATACGGCGAGTTTCACCGGCTATAATAAAGGTGGATTTAACCGGGACGAGTAAATTCGCTTAAAGCGTTGTTGTGATGAACTCACACAGCGCGGAATAAAGTTTCTGCTTTCAAATTCCGCATATAGATACTAAAGACGGCACAAAAAAGGCAATGGTATTTCCTGTCGATGTATATCTAATCATATACAAATTATTCCCCGGGAAATAAAGCCGGCATTTGAGCTGTTTCGAGGGCTTATAAGAGAAGTCGGGCAAACAGTGCCGTATTTTAGCATCACATAAAACCGTCAGTGCAAACATAGCATATTGAATAACGGGAATTGCATTGTATAGACTGCTGAAACTATGTATAATTCAATATATACGGTTAGGAGATGCGACATGAATTACGCTATAGTATTCGTAACAGGCTATCTCGTGTGCTGTATAAACAGTGCTTATCTGATAGCGAGGGCAAAGGGTTTCGACATCCGCACTGTCGGCTCAAAAAATCCCGGCACTTCAAACGCCTTTATAACCCTCGGGCCTGCATGGGGAGTGCTCGTAGGCGCGATAGACATACTCAAGACTGCGGCGGTCGTATACTTCGCCGGAAGGATATTTGCGGATACGTCATACATAATGGCAGTGGCGGCTACGGGCTGTCTCGTCGGAAACGTTTTCCCTGCAACGCTGCGCTTTAGGGGCGGCAAGGGCTTTGCGGCATTCATGGGAGTAGTGCTCGCATACAACTGGATAGTATTTTTGGCTTGTGTGGCGATAGTCGCCGCGGCCACGCTGATAACTGATCATATGGTCGTGGGCACGTTTATTGTTATCGGCTCTTTCCCGATAGTTGTCCTGTTCCTTACAAACGAATGGATAACGTTTTTTGCAATACTGGCTTGCTCGATATTGATATTCTGCAGGCACTCTGAAAACATAAGGAGGCTCAAGGACGGAACAGAGATAGGTTTGCGTGGCTGCGGCAAAAACAGAGTTAGTACTCATCCCGAAGACGAGCAGAGCAATCGCTATCTGTAAATAAGAATTAAAACAACTCCCTCCGAGGTAGAACTTCCGAGGGATTTTGTTTTGCGCCCGGCGTATTGAATACCCCTAAACCAATGCACAAAAGCCGCAACAAAAGTGTAATTGACCGTGAACACAAAATTACTTATACTTGGCATAAGAAATAAGCCCGAAACGAGCCGCTTTTATTTGCTTTTTATTGTGGAAGCCTCGGGCAAATTGATTTGAGAGGTAAAAACTTGGCTATATCAAAGCATAACAGATTCAATACGGTTCTCGCTTCAATAGGTGCATTCTGCCTGCTTATTGCGATGCTGTTCACGTCCCTGCGCTTGGTGATGGGCAATGAGGCGCGCAACAGGGCGCAGTACGAGAAATTGGGCATTGCCGCGAGCATGGGCATGAGCGACGAGGACGTACTCGATTCGCTGATGGTGCTCGTGGACTATATGGAGGACAAGCGCGATGACATTAAGCTGACGGTAGAGGTATTCGGCGGGGAGACGGAGATGTTCAACGAGCGCGAGACTGCGCACATGGTCGACGTAAAACGGCTCTATCTCGCTTGGCGGACGGTATCGTACATTTGCTTCGGCGTTGCGGCGGCGGTCATACTCTGCATTACACTCATTGAAAAAAGCAAAACTCCGCTCACACTCTCGCGTGGGTACATAAACGGCATAAGCGTACTCGGCGCAATAGGCGGCATATTAGCTGTTTGGGCGATAATCGACTTCAACTCTTTCTGGATACAGTTTCACATGCTGTTTTTCAATAACGATCTATGGCTGCTCGACCCGCGCACGAGCCGCATGATAAATATGCTTCCGTCGGAGTTCTTTTCGACCATAATTGCCGAGTTTGCGATGGTGTTCTTAGTCGCGGCGGCTGTACTGTTGGTTGTTGCGATAATAATCAAGTCGCGCGCAAAAAAGAGGGAGAGTGCCTGATGCCGTACGAGGATATTGCGCAAAAAAAGCTTCAGTCGCTTAAAGACGGCTTCATACTCCTGTCTATTGAGAGCTCCTGCGACGAGACCGCGGCGGCGATACTTGATTCGAGCAGAAATGTTCGCAGCATGGCTGTACACACGCAGATACCGACCCACAAGCTATACGGCGGAGTTGTGCCTGAGCTTGCCTCACGAAGCCATGTCGAAAGAATAGGCGAAGTAGTACGCGAAGCCATAGAAAAGGCCGGAATAACCCGCTTCGACATAGATGCGATTGCGGTAACGAACAGGCCGGGGCTTATCGGCGCTTTGCTTGTAGGTGTAAGCTATGCTAAGGGTCTCGCCTACGGACTTAACCTTCCGTTAGTCGGCGTGGATCACCTAAGCGGCCACATAGCGGCAAACTACCTGAGCCACAAAGAGCTTGAACCCCCGTTTGTGTGTCTCGTTGCCTCCGGCGGACACAGTCACATACTAAAAGTCGAGGACTGCAACAGGACCGTGCTTTTAGGGCACACCCGAGACGATGCGGCAGGAGAGGCGTTTGACAAGGTCGCCAGGGTACTTGGACTTCCGTATCCGGGGGGGCCTGCGCTTGAAGCTCTCGCTCGCGAGGGAAACCCCGATGCGTTCTCGCTTCATAGCGAATTCAACGAGGGCGACAATCCGGATTTCAGCTTCTCCGGCTTAAAGACCGCCGTAATCAACCTCAAACACAAGGCCGACCTGAAAAACGAGCTCATTTCTTCGGCAGACCTTGCGGCGTCATTCCAAAAGGCTGTTGTTAAAACTCTCGTCAACAAGTCTATGCTCTGCCTTGAGCAGACGGGACTTGACAAGCTCGTACTCGCGGGCGGCGTATCGGCAAACATGGCGCTGAGAGAAGCACTCGCCAACGCCGCAAGGAAGCACAAGGCCGAGTTCTTCTGTCCCGAGATGAAGTACTGCACTGACAACGCCGCAATGATAGGATGTGCGGGCTACAGACTTCTTTTAGACGGTTTTAGGGATACGCTCTCGCTCGACGGCATAGCGAACTTCGGCGAATACTCCGAACACAAACAGAATCAGGGAGGCTGATGCCTCCCTTTGCTTATCGTAAGGTCTTTATTCTCTTTTGGAAAATTAGCAACCGCAGGGGTTCTGGCAGGGGCTCTGGCAGCCGCAGCCTGATCTGCCGCCGGTGTGCGGACCGTCCCAGCAGCCATTGTTGCAGAACAGGAGTATCAGGATGATGATCCAGATACAATCGCAATCACCGCAGGAATCCCAGCAGCTATCGCCGCAGCCGGAGAAGAGAAGTATGAACAGTATGATCCATGTCCAGGAATTATTGTTGAAGCAAGACATTAAAGTAACCTCCATGTTTTTTACCGGATATCCAGTTACCACATAATACGCAAGCGCCGCTGATTGTGTGAAAGATTATGTCGGATCATGAGGAGGGGATTTTTTTTTGGGGGGGGACGCTCCAAGGGATTCCATCCCTTTGACCCGGGCAGGGTTGACCGCCCTGTACCCGTATGAGTGCGGGACAGGATTTGACGAGAGAAAGCAGCTTAGAATGTGAAAGAAACTCTTCTGAACGGATGCTTCATATTTGCTTATGGGGAATAAATATGGAATACATCAATCCGATAGCATTAATCGAGGGTAGGAGATACGAGAAACCGTAGATCGCAGAGCGAAAACAAATGTTCGATATATAAGCGTGAAACCGCCACCCTGCCGCCAAGAGGCATGGTGCGAAGCCCCTCCGACCAAGCGCCGCCGCGTCTTTTACACCGACAGAGTAACATCCCTGCATCGGTGGAACGTGAGACGAAATTATTTAAACTGTCTCCCCTGCGCAAGCGTGGGCATGGGGCGAAGCCCCTCCACCGACTTCTTTATTATTTATGTGCGTGAGGATCTTAAAACCAACCCCGTTTTCAGAAATTATTAAAGATTTGAACTCAATACAAACTAACGGATATGTTTCATTGAAATATACCTTGTGTTGTGTTATAGTACGTTAATCAGTTTTTTGGGGGAAGAAATGACTCGTCCGAAAAGACACGGGCTAAGGCCGGTTTTGATACTGCCACTGGGATTCCTGTGCATAATACTTTTGGGAGCAGCGCTTCTGACGTTACCTGTTGCATCGAACGACGGACAGTCGCTTGGTTTTGCCGATGCACTCTTTACCGCGACCTCTGCGACATGTGTAACGGGCCTCATCGTGAGGGATACCGCGATTCAGTTTTCTACTTTCGGGCGCGTAGTCATAATAATAATGATACAGGTCGGCGGACTTGGCTTCATGACTCTCGCCGCAATGGCATTCTCGTTCTTTAAAGTACCTTCCCCTAACCAGATAGCGCCTATTGCCGAGGCTTTCGGAGAGGATAAGCTGTACAAAGCGTATGTAATATCTAAAAAAGCCGTTGCGCTGACTTTTTCAGTCGAATTAGTCGGTGCAATTGTGCTTTTCATAAGATTTATGTCGCTTTTTGAGGGCAATATCTCACAAGCCGCGGGCTATGCCGTTTTCCACAGCATATCCGCATTCTGTAACGCCGGCTTTGACTTGATGGGGACGATCTCAGGACCCTACAGCTCGTTCACCATGCTTGCGACTGACTCTGTGGTAAACATAACGCTCATGGTGCTCATAATGATCGGCGGCTTGGGCTTTGCCGTAGTATTGGCGCTGATCAGTCCGAGGAGAAAGCTTAATGCCAATGCGAAAATCGTGCTGACAATGTATTTGATACTGTTTATTGCGGGCGCGGCGGCGACATATGTATTCGAGTACACAAACCCAAAGACAATAGGCAGTATGAATACCTGGGAGAAGCTACTCGCGTCCATGTTCCAATCGGTGACTTGCAGGACGGCCGGCTTTAACACTATAGATCAGACGGCGCTCAGAGACCCGACTAAGGCGGCGTCGATCGCTCTCATGTTTATTGGAGGCGCGCCGGCAGGCACGGCAGGCGGCGTAAAGGTCACGACGATTGCAATTGCGTTTATGACGATAAGGTCTATAATGGTAGGCCGCACGGAAGTATTCGCATTCATGCGTGCCATAAAGCAGGACGTGATTCGCCGCTCGTTTTCTATAGTAATACTCGCCGTAACCGTGGTATTCGGTTCTTCGATTGTCATCTCGGCTTTCCAGTACATGGTGGATAACCCTGTGAGCTACATCGACGTTTTGTTCGAGTCGATGTCGGCGATGGGCACGGTCGGACTCACCTCGGGGCTCACGGGCATTGCGACGGTCGGCACGAGAATTGTACTTGGCTTGCTGATGTTCTTAGGCAGGCTCGGACCTCTCACGCTCGCGGTCTCCGTAGTAAGACCTTTGCAGTCTGCTTCGAGGTATGTTGAGGAGAATGTCGCGGTAGGTTAAGCGATCTCTCGCGGGCGATAGTAAATTCGGTATAGACTATGCATCACCTCCCTTGTGTTGGGGGGTGTTTTCTGTTTGCGAATTAAAGTGGTTCCCGAGCCATACAGATATGTTCCACGTGAAACGTTGCATTTGCAAGACCGCCTCTAAGCGCAAAGTATAACTCCGCTTCCTATATTTACACATTTATGTTACACGTAAAACCCATTTAATTTGCGGCTTATGTGGTACAATTGTATGATCAAATAAAAGGGAAATTCGTCGGACGGCGCGTTTGGGATTACAGACCAAAACGAAACGAAGCGACGAGGAATGGGGGTGCCGGATGGCAAAAAAGATAAAACTCAGCTACGACCCTAAATGGGCGCAGGCTAATTCAAAGGAGGAGTACGGCTACGTTCAGACCGTCGTTAAGGGACTGCGCTCGCGCTTTAAGGACAGATTCGGGCTCGTCTCTATCGACAAATACAGCTGCGAGGTGGTAATAGACATTATCATGGACGACGACATGCTGGGTCAATGGCTGCTCATGACGCTTCGAGGCATATCAAACCCCGAAGGCATGATAGGCGCGCTCAGATTTGAGTTCCTGCCATATGACAGCAAGGCAGAGCCCTTTATTGCGCTTCCTTGGGAGGAGGAGAAGAAGCAGCCGCCCGTTCAAGCCGCGTCGCCCGCAGTAACGCCTCCGCAAGCACCGCCGGCATCTACCCATGAGAAGAGCGATACGCCTTTGGAAGTAAGCCAGGCTGCCGACGACGGAGATAAGAAGCCGTCCGAACCGACATGGCGACAGGCATACACAGGCACGGGCAAGTCGGGAAACTCCCCAGACGACAAGGCTGCTTCGAGGGACAATTCCGTGCAGAAAGTGCTCGATTCCATAAGCGAGCTTATAGGCTGTGAGGAATTCAAGGCGCTGTCGAGGGAGATCGCGCTTATTGCGCCCGAGATAATCAAGCGCCGCACATACGATTCGTTCGTGTCGCAGAGATATCTCTTCTCGATAGGAATGGGCTCGGGACTCACAAAGTATCTGGAAAACCTTGCGGCTCTGATTGGCGCATGCAAGCTTTGCCCAATAGACAAAAAAACCCCTGTACTTGAAATCACGCCCGCAATCCCCAAGGGAGACGACGTATACGTACCTTTCCCCAATTTATTTGGTCAGTTGGGTGGGAAGTACTCCGATGAGAATTGCAAGGTGATCTGCATAGACATAAGCGCGTGGATTTCGAAGCTCAATTCGCCGGAATTTACCGAGATACTTTGGTATGTCAGCAACGAGCTAAAACAGCAGATAGTCGTATTCAGAATACCGTTTGTCGAGAACGACGTACTCAACAAAGTAAAGCGCGCAATATCAAACGTTCTCCAGATACGCGAACTGACATTTGTGCCGCTTACGACAGATGAGATAAAGAGCTACGCACAGCAGCTCGTCGCGCAGAAGGGCTTCACTGTGAACAATGACGCGTGGGAGGTTTTCGGCGCGCGTATAAGGGAAGAAAAGAGCGACGGCAAGTTCTATGAATTTCGTACCATACTGAAAGTGGTAAGCGAGATGCTCTATATAAAGCAGCTCTACAACGCCAAAAACTCCATAGACGATTCCAACATCAAAAAGTGCGAGATAGAATCGCTCTCCTCCTACAAGCCCGACAACAGGAGCGGTATGGAGATGCTTGACGATCTGATAGGCGTCGAAAAGCTCAAAGAAAGAATAGAAGAGATGGTTGCGCAGATAACGTTTGCCCTGCAAAACAAGAGCGTACAATCTCCGTGCATACATATGCGCTTTGTGGGAAATCCCGGTACGGGCAAGACTACGATAGCGCGCATACTCGGAAAGATACTCCAAGAGCACGGGGTTCTCAGAAACGGCAATTTCTACGAGTACAAGGGGCGCGACTTCTGCGGCAGATACATCGGCGAAACCGCACCTAAGACCTCCGCAATGTGCCGCGATGCTTACGGCTCCGTACTTTTCATAGACGAGGCATACTCGCTCTACAACGGAGAAGATGACTCGCGTGATTACGGCAAGGAAGCGATCGATACGATGGTTGCCGAGATGGAGAACCACCGTAACGACATGGTCATAATTATGGCGGGCTATCCCGACGACATGAAGCGGCTTATGAAAGCCAATTCGGGACTTGCAAGCCGTATGCCGTACACCCTCGAATTCCCCAACTACTCTCGCGAACAGTTATTTGAGATATTTATGCAGATGGTAAAAAGGAGCTTCACCTACGAAGATGCGCTCACCGAGGCCGCTTGCGACTACTTTATGGCGCTTCCCGACGCCTACCTCAACACCAAGGAATTTGGCAACGCGCGCTTTGTCCGCAACCTTTATGAGAGGACCTGGGCTAAGACTGCTATGAGGCGTATGCTCAGCAAAAACCCCGGTCTTCCCATGAGCCGAGAGGATTTCGTTCACGCCTGCTCAGAGAGCGAGTTTGCTAACGCTCTTCGTGACGCAAGTGCTGCGAAGAAACCCATGGGCTTTGACGTTTAAGTGCCGGGGGCGCTCCAAGGGGCCTTGCCCCCTTGACCCCCACGAGGGTCGCCGTCCCCTCGACCCCTGCAAGGGGCACGGCCCCTTGACTCCTCTCTTTTTCAAAGGTTCCACTCCTTGACCCCGGCATGGCTAACCGCTCTGCACCTGTAAAGGCGTGAAATGGGGTGGGGCGATAAACAACTACACAAAACGAATTATCGGCTCCCTTCCGGACGGATGCTCCATACCGCTCAGGGGAGTTTTTTTACATACTGTTCATAGCCTTGTGACTTATCGAAGCCGGAGATAATTTAAGGGTGGGGGCGCAGGGACGTGAGTGGCATTTGATATTTGCGCAGACGGTCAGGGTACAGGGCGAAGCCCCGCGAACAAGTCTAACCACCGCAGTCGGCAAAGTCCCGAAAACTCCGCAAGGGTTGTTACACTTTGCTCGACGGAATACCAACCTGCAATCCCGTGTTTAGGGAATAAGACGTAACCCTTTCTCCTGAGCCAACACGGGACATGGGGCGAAGCCCCATTTCCTCCTTTCCCCTTCCCTGGAGGGAAGGGGAAAGGGATAGGTGGGCTGGACGAGTGAGCGGTCGTTTTGTGTAATTCAAAAAAGCTGCTGCAATGGGGTATCACTTTCAACTCCCGTCGGACTACCACCTATAATCATTAAGTGCTCCAATGTTCCACGTGAAACGTGTGGGGTTATGCAAAGCAGACACGGTCCACAGTAATTGCTCAAATGTTCCACATGAAACGTTCAGAATAAAAAGCACACACAATTCACAAAGCCGTCGTGTTATGCGTTGCACGGAGAACATTCGACAGAGAGCGTGTAGTCGGGGAGTTTGACCGATGAGTTTGCCCGATGAACGCAGTCGGGCATTTGGTGCATTTGGCGTATTTTGCGCATGATTTCGCACTGCTTCCGGGTATTTCGGTATTACCCTCGCTCCGATGGGAATGCTAATAAAAAACGAAGGGGGCATAAGCCATGAGAAAACTGCTTTATATAACCGCAAATTCAAAGGACGAAAAGGATTCGAGCTCAAAGACGGTCGGCAGGCGCTTGGTAAATGCGATAATGAAGAGCCAGGCCGACATAACGCTCGAAGAGATCGACCTCTACAAAGACCACATTCCACAGCTAAAGGGCTGTTACTTCGGAAGCCGAAGCGCGATAGTCTCCAAGGAGGCGAGGGAAAAACTGAGCCGACGTGAGCAGGAGGAAGTGAGCGTCATCGAAGCGCTCTGCGACCAATTCGTTTCCGCAGACATATATGTACTTGCCGCACCCATGTGGAGCTTGTCGTTCCCTGCGCCCGTCAAGGAGTACATAGACTGCGTCATACAGACGGGAAAGAGTATCGAGTTTGTTGACAACAAGCCGCACGGTCTGCTTGACGACAAATACAGGATGTTTATCTATGTGCAGTCATCGGGGGCGAGCCTGCCGATGTTGCTGCGTCCGGTAATGAACAAGGGCCTCAACTACGTTAAGGAAATTATGAAATTCATCGGCATAGAATGCTTTGAGGAGCTACTCGTCGACAATACGGGCAAGACCGAAGCGGAGAGGCAGAAGGCGATCGAGAAGGCAACGGGGAAGATCGATGCGATTATAGCTAAGCTTTTGAGCAATACGAATTATGAAACGGACAAGCAATAAGTGAGGAGCTCTTCGCGCAGCTCTTTAGTCTCAGGGTCGTTTTCAGGCTGTACTTAGCCTAAAGCTCGCTTGACGAACAGCGTTGCGCCAAGGGTAAACCGAAATGCCGCGTGTTGAATTCAATGAGCCGAGTTATACTGCAAATACGGCTTAAACAGCAAATTTTGCTTCATCAATACCGCTATAACGTGCTATAATCAGAGCAACAAATATGGAGGTGAAACATGGAATTCATCACAGCAAAAGAAAAATTCAAGGACCTGCAAAAGACGTTGAGCGCATACAGGCACGCCGGCTTGATAATGTATTTGGACTCGGTGACAGCCGCACCGCGGGGAAGCCAGAGGATGCTCGGCGACTCGCAGGAGGTATTGAGCGAGATACAGTATAAGCTCACCGTAAACGAAGAGGTTTTTGATATGGTCGACACGCTCGAAGCGCATATGGACGAGCTTGACGAGATAACGAGGCGCGAGGCAGAGGAATTCTCAAAGGGTCTCAAGAACATGAGAAAGATACCCATGAACGAGTATCTTGAGGCGGAGAGACTGTACACCGACGCGCAGTACGCGTGGCATGAGGCAAAGGCGACTGATGATTTCCCGAAGTTTGAGCCGTACATAAGCAAACTCATTGAGACGACAAAGCGCTTTAAGGGCTACACGGACCCCGAGAAGGATTGCTATGAGTCGCTGTTGGACGACAACGAAAAGGGAATGACGACGGAGATACTCGACAAGTTCTTCGGGCTTCTTAAAGAAAAGCTCGTACCGCTCATCCATAAGGTGACGGCGGCAGAGGATATCGACGACAGCTTCCTGAAGGTAGATTATCCCATCGAAGGGCAGAAAAAGCTCACAAAATACCTGATGGACACTATGCATATCAATCCCGACAACTGTACCTGCGGCGAGACGGAGCATCCTTTTACGCTCAACGTATGTAAGTACGATGTCCGCATAACGACACATTACCACGAGGACATGATCGCGAGCTCCATGTACAGCGTAATTCACGAAGGCGGTCATGCGTTGTACGAGCTCAATACGGGCGATGAGCTCTACGGCACAACACTTGCAAACGGCGCGTCTATAGGCATGCATGAGGCACAGAGCCGCTTCTATGAGAACATACTCGGACGTTCGCGCGCATTTGTCAACTACATATTCCCCAAGATGCAGGAGCTCTTCCCGACACAGCTCGAGGGCGTAACGTCGGAGCAGTTCTACCGCGCTATAAACAAGTGCCAGCCGTCGCTCATCAGGACAGAGGCGGATGAGCTTACCTACTCGATGCACGTGATGATTCGCTATGAGCTCGAAAAGCAGCTGTTTAACGGCACGCTTTCACCGAAAGATCTGCCGCAGGCATGGAACAAACTCTACAAAGAGTATCTCGGCGTAGATGTCCCGAACGATACACAGGGTGTCCTGCAGGATTCGCACTGGTCCGGCGCAGGCTTCGGTTACTTCCCGTCATACTCGATAGGCAGTGCCTACGGCGCTCAGATATTTGCTCACATGAAGAAGGATATCGACGTCAACAAGCTGGTAGAAGACGGCAGAATAGATGTCATAACCGAGTACCTCACCGAGCGTATCTACAAGTACGGCATGCTGAAGAAGCCCGCAGAGCTTTTGCGCAACTGCTGTGGCGAGGACTTCGACCCGAATTATTACGTCGATTACCTCACCGAGAAGTTCACAAAGTTGTATAACCTGTAAGGAGGCAACAGCGCCGTTGTTCGGGTAAATAAAACACAGCAGGGCAACAATAACTGACAAATCGGGTCGTGGGGGGCTTCCTCCACGATTCCTTTTTCACTTCCAAAAGCGGAGGCAGCTTTCTCTTTACATACAGAAAAATAGCCTATCGAACAAAGCCGATAACGTCAGCAATATTCATAAATACTGTAATATCATGCGTAATTTGATGCCATGAACAGGAGAAATAGACCGTGGCTATTATTGCTCGGTGGAGTTTTTGGCTTGATTAAGGGAAAATTCCGAGCGAGGTTTTTCCCGGCATTGTCTTAAAGGTGGGGGAGAGATATAGGTAAAGAGCCTAAATTGCTAAGAAACAGGAAAAAAACATGCTAAATTTGCATTTTAAGGCACTTTTTTAAAAAAAGTTTTCCTAAATGTCGAATTGGCTCTTTATTTTTTCAGAATCCGTGTTACAATAATATAGAAAAGAGAGCAATTTTTGCTATTCACCCAAAAAATGCCTCTTTTGGGTCCATCTCCGTGCCGTAATCATTTCGTTCTGCCTTGTTAGCCTCTTGGTCGACGGCATCAACGTTGATCGTAGAGTAGAGGAGTTGCCGTTCAGTTCTGTGGGTTTGCACTGTATTTCAAGTCTTGGTTCCGGGTTGCACGGCCCGGGGCTTTTTTTCTGTGAAAATGCAGGTCAGCGCACGAAACTGATATCCAAGAGCCTCGTACAAGGATTTTTTGCTGCGCCGGGGGGATGGCAGATAGAGTGACTGGAGGTCTGTTCACAAGCTCTGCCTCATTGACGCGCCCAAGATTCTACTTCGCGCGTTTGGTACACCCAATGTTCTAAGCCTTGCCATGCTTCTCGTTTTGTGACACCCAACTCCCTACCAAAGAGGAAAAAAGGGGGGCGGTGGGTGAGGCTGTCACACTCACCCCAGACCGCTCATTTCTCCGACCCACCCAACCCCCCCGATTGCTGATGCAGGGGTGGGGCTTTACTGATTCCGTAACGAGTGCAGGAGAAAGCATTGTCGTGTAAACGCGATGTTCGTTATAGGGAAAGAGTTGACTGTTTCGCCTACTCACCCAAGACTGCTCATTTCTCCGACCCACCCAACCCCCTGCCCCCTTCCCTCAAGGGAAGGGGGGAGAGTAGGTAGTGGGCCTTCGCCCACGCCTCGTTTGATTGCGCAGTGGTGGAGAGATTGTCACATATATGTACGGATGCAGGGCGCAGTTCGGCCAAGGCTGCCTACCTGGGTAAAAGGGGCAGCGCCCATAAGAGAGGGGCGATGGGACGGCCTTCCCCGAGGGATCCCCCGAGCCCACCCGTAACCCAAAGAACCCCTCAAATGAGGGGTTCTTCGGGAAAATATGTGGAGGGAATGGTATGGGTGAACCGTTGGTGAAAAGGGTGAACCGAGATTAAACGGGTGTTTTTTGGGGGCGGATTATTGAGCGGCTTTCATATCTATGCTGCGTCCGCGCTCGCGCGCATCTTCCATGACGAACTTGTCCGCCACGAGAGCTATAAACTCGCCGTTTGTGGGCTTGTCGTTCTTGCTGTAGATGTTGTAACCGAAAAGCTGATTGATGTTCTCGATTCTTCCGCGCGTCCAGGCGACCTCTATGGCATGGCGTATTGCGCGCTCAACCTTTGAGGGTGATGTCTGGAAGTGGGTGGCGATGGTCGGATACAGCTCCTTTGTGATGCGGTTGATCGTATCGGGCCGGTTGTAGACCATCCTAATTGCGTCCCTGAGGTAATGATACCCCTTTATATGAGCCGGTATTCCTATGGTGAGAAAAACAGATGCTATCTTTTCGTCGAGAGTGCGAGGTGTATTGCTTATGCCTACAGTCTGCGACGCTATTATGACGTTGGAATCGGTTATGTCGCATATGCGTCTGTAGAGCGCCTCGGGGTCCACGGGCTTTACCATGTAGTACTTTGCGCCGAACGAGCACGCTTGACGCACCATGTCCTCGTGCCTCATAGCACTGACGACTATTACGGAGGGGGAAGCTTCACTTGTTGCAAGCTGCTCCAACACATACAGACCGTCAGCCTTTGGGAGAATCAGATCGAGAATAAGAACATCATAGCGATCGCGCCTGAGCATTGCGAGCGCTTCCATGCCGTCTGTGGCAACATCTACTTTACCGACATTCTCACGCGTTATCAGGTAGTCACGGACTGCTGAGCGAAACTGGACATTGCCGTCTGCTACAAGAATCTTGCTTTTTGTCATTGTATCCTCCTTTGTATCTAAACCCTCTTGGGGTATTTGTGTAATAATGTAAATTTCTGTTTATTTGATGGTTAAATTATATCACCACAAATTTCGCCCGTCTATACTTATTTTTGTCTTTTAATATAATTAAATAGAAATTTAATTAAATATAATGTCGATAAAAACAAAACAAAATAGATTAGACATTATTTTGCTTAGGGCATATACCACACTAAAACGCACAAAATACGGGAGTTTAAGGCATTTATCTGACGAAATGTGGTATTTGGACGAATCTGTTTCTAAAAGATGGCGTAATAAATATTTACCGTTTCTTTACCACGAAATAATAAATACGCTACATGAGCACCGGGGAAAGGAAAGTGCGCAGCGAAAAAATAAACAGTGAAATTACAGAGTTAATTTTCAATTATATAAGGTTATAATGTAATATTTTCCCGTTTAATATATTAAATTGAAGAACAATACAAATAAATACATTTCTATACAAATTACGACATAACATATGCCGGATATGCAAAACAACATAGAGGAAACACGTTTGAAATCGGCAAAGATACGGTAAATCGGCAAATAGTTTCACGAAGGCTTACGGATACTCGGACGGCAAGGGAACGCACGCATTTAAGTACCGCTTTTTAAGTAAGCGGAGCTGTTGCGCGGTACGGCTCATCCTGCTTCCTGCGCGGGCCGTAGGTTGGTTGGAGTTCTCATCATGGCGCGGTCGGTTAGCGCATGGGTACAGGAACAAGGATTCCAGCATTCAGGCTTCTATTATAATGTAGGGCGAGTGAGGGATTATGTTGTTGCTCCGAGCACTACCCGTTCGCTCTGCCGACCCACCCAGCCTTCTGCAAATAATGGAAAAGGAAGGCATGTCGGTAGGGCTCTTTACGCCTAAAACCGACCGCTCACTTCTTCGACACACCCATCCCCCTGCCCCCTTCCCTCAAGGGAAGGGGGAGAGTAGGTAGTGGGGCTTCGCCCCGCGCCCCGTTTGCTTGCGCATGGGTGGTGAGGTCAGTACGGCGAGGGCGCGACGTTTACTGTTTTATAACTCACAGTCGCTTGCTTGAGCAGGGGTGGGGTGGGTTTAAAGAAGCTGTTTCACGCCCATACGGGTGCAGAGCGCAGTTCGGCAAAGGGTCCCTGCCGATGTAAAAGGAGTGGAACTCCTTAAAGGGGGGTCGGACGCAGAGCGCCCGTAATCACCCTCCCCTAAACTCCCGTCAAAACCCGCGTTTCCTGCTGACCGTGCCGGTGTATAGCTCATCGCCGAGCTTTAGCTGTACATAGGCGTTGGCAGGGGATGTTGAGTTGTGCTGGTTTGCAATAAACTGCTCGAGCGCTGAATGTGAGTTCTTGCCCCACTTGCCGTCTGCGCCGGTCTTGCCGATGTCATAGCCGAGCGATTCGAGGCCTTTTTGGAATGCGCGTATAGCTTCGCCCTGAAGCATGGGCTTCTGTACGGTTAGTATTATGGGTATGACGTCCTCTTCCCAAATCATTTTTAATCTGCCGAATGTGTTCCAGTGCGTGTCGCCCAAATCGGTGATTTGCTCGCAGACTACGCCGCAGTCGCGCCCCTTTGAGTGGATGACGTTGCCGCCTGCGTAAATGCCGACGTGATATGCGTGACCGTTTTGTGTCCTAAAGAGCAGATCACCGTCTGTTAGTGCAGAGGACGATATTTGTTCGCACATCGCGAGGTAGCCGTCTGCGGTCATGTCCATCGCGGTGGGGAATAACTGTTTGAGCGTGTGGTAAACGAAGCCGGAGCAGTCGAATGCGTGGATTTCGGTCAGTCCGCTTGCGAGAAGCCCTTTGTAATAGGCTATGGCTCGGTCGGCGTCGGCTGAGTCGGTCTCTTTGGATTTTATCCACGCCACAGGGTCCGCCATGTCCGTGAGAGTTTCACCGTTACCTCCCAAGACGTAGACAGACTTGCCGACGAATTGCATCGCAGTAGCCGCAAAGCGCTCCATAGCAGGCGCACCCTCGATTTCGATGCCATGGTAGTAGTGGCACAGTATTTCTTTTGCCGAGAAACCTTGCTCTGCCATTGCGCCTGCGCCCCTCTGACATAAGCCTACGCCGTGACTGTTGCCCAGAGGTAAATTGCAATAGGGGTCTGGCTTCTCTATGAGATAGGGGACGTCATTTCCCCAACGCTCCTTTGCCGAGCGGATCGTGCCGCCGTTTGTCGCGCTGAATACCGCATCGATGGCTTTTCCGCCGTAGGAGAGGTACATACCCTCTGTGAGCTTGATTGCAAAATCGGTACGGGGGTGAGTTTTTTCGGGGTCGTAAACCTGATTTGCGACTGTGGCTGCGAGGTCGTAGGGCCTGTCGGGGTTTATTCTGTGCATTGCATAAGTCCGTGCGGCGATAGCTTGAGCTTTCAGCGCCTCAATGGGGTAGTATGGCGGCATTTCTGCGGGCACGACGCCTCTGAGGTATTCCTCCATGTCGAGTTCGATTATGTCGCCGGTCTTAAGTTTGATGCGTACTTTCATTTGTGTCTTTTAATTCCTCCTTTGTTGTAGGTTTGAACCTATTAAACACCAAGGATGTTGCTGTATGTGTGCGAAAGTGTTGCAAAGTGAGGGGCGTGTTAAATAAGTGTGTTCCAAGCTGCGCGAACGCTATCATCTCTAACGCCACATTTCTCTGCTATTCGTCATGTCTGTGCATACGGGTGCAGGGCGTAGTTCGGTCAAGAGTTCCTGCCGGGGTCAAGGGGTGGCACTCATTGGAAAAGAGAGGTTCGAGGGGCAAAGCCTCCGGAGAGGAGGAGAGAAAGAAAGCGAGTGGGGTGCGGAATATGAATAGAGCCTATTATATACTTGCTTACCAATGTTTGCTGCGGTAAACTGACATAAGGATAACTATAAGTATAAGTTCAGGAGGTATGTCACCATGACTAAGTTTGCGGATAGAATGGAACATGTTTCGGGAAGTGCCATAAGAGAGCTGTTCAAACTGCTTGGGGATCCCGAGATAATTTCATTCGGCGGCGGAAATCCTGCCAAGGAAACATTTCCCGTCGACATGGTAATGGGAATTTGTGACGACCTGCTGACCCAAAAGGGCACGGTACTGCTTCAGTACGGAGCTACGGAGGGCTACGGGCCTTATCTCGACGCATATATAGACTACGTAGGCAAGGAAAAGGGAATAAAAGCGGACAGGAGCAATGTGCTTGCAATAACAGGCTCGATGCAGGGCATTGACCTCATTTGCAGGGCGTTTATCAATCCGGGAGACGCAATAATGGTCGAATCGCCGACATTCCTCGGAGCGTTGCAGACGTTCAATCTCGCGCAGGCAAAGCTCGTGCCGGTGTCTATGGATGAGGAAGGCGTTATTATTGAGGAGCTTGAGGAGAAGATAAAGCTCCACCGTCCCAAGCTCTACTACTGCATACCCACTTTCCAAAACCCCACGGGGCGCACGCTCAGCCTCGAAAGAAGGAGGCGAGTGGCCGAACTGGCGGCGAAGTACGACATGGTCGTCATAGAGGACGACCCGTACTGCGAACTGCGCTACAGAAACGAACCTCTGCCCTGCATAAAGACATTTGACGATGCGGGACAGGTTATATTGCTAAACAGCTTTTCAAAGACACTTTCTCCGGGTATCCGCGTGGGCGCAGCGCTCGGCGCACCCGAAAAAATCAGAAAGCTGACGATATGCAAGCAGAGTGCCGACACGCATACGGCCAATATTACCCAGGCAATAGCCGCAGAATTCATGGCAAGGGGACTTATGAAGCCGCATATCGAGTCCATACTCCCCGGATATAATAGCAAGATGAATGCCATGCTCGATGCGATAGACGAGTTCTTCCCGAAAGAGTGCCAATGCACGAGACCCGACGGCGGACTGTTTATATGGGGAAAGATGCCCGACGGCGTTCTGACACTGCCGCTGTTTGAAAGAGCTGTTAAGGAATATAAAGTTGCCTTTGTGCCCGGTGAACATTTCTTCTGCGATCCGGCGATAGGCAGGAGCACATTGCGACTCAACTTCTCTGCAGAGCCGATAGACAGGATTTGCAAGGGAATTGAGATGCTCGGAGGGCTTCTGAAGGAGAGCCTTTAGTAATCTAACATTATGGAAGAAAGAAACATACTCGATATTTTGACGGAAAGAGGTCTAATCAAACAGGCCTCGCATCTCGAGGAGACGCGAAAGCTCCTTGAAACCGAAAAGGTTACATTTTACATCGGCTTTGACCCGACTGCAGACAGTTTGCACGTAGGCCACTATGTCGCACTTATGACTATGGCGCATATGCAGCGCGCAGGTCATAGGCCCATTGCGCTTTTGGGCGGCGGCACTGCTATGATAGGCGACCCGTCGGGCAAGAGTGACATGAGAAAGATGCTCACGCAGGAGGACATAGACCACAACGCCTCGTGCTTCCGCAAGCAGATGGAGAGACTTGTGAGCTTCGAGGGCGAAAACGCCGCTATCATGGTAAATAACGGCGACTGGATTCGCGGACTCAACTTCCTCGACTTTATGAGGGAGATAGGTACGGAATTCTCTGTAAACAGAATGCTGGCCGCAGAGTGCTACAAGCTCCGCATGGAGACGGGACTGACGTTCTTTGAGATGAGCTACATGCTCATGCAGAGCTATGACTTTCTCATGCTCAACAGAAAGTACAACTGCGTGCTCGAGATGGGCGGCGACGACCAGTGGAGCAATATGCTCGGCGGTGTTGACCTCATCAGAAAGAAAGAGAGAAAGCCCGCATATTGCCTTACTACGGGTCTGCTTACAAACTCCGAGGGCAAGAAGATGGGCAAGACCGAAAAGGGCGCAGTTTGGCTCGACCCGGATAAGTGTCCTGTATACGACTTCTACCAGTATTGGCGCAACGTACCCGATTCGGATGTGAAAAAGTGCATGTCAATGCTTACTTTCATACCGATGGAGGAGGTCGATGCGCTGTGTGCAGAGGGAGGCGCAGCGCTAAACCACGCAAAGGAAGTACTCGCATTCACGCTCACGGAGCAGGTACACGGCACAGAGGAAGCCAATAAGGCGCAGGCCGCCGCTTCCGCGCTTTTCTCGGGAGTGGGCGACATCGCCTCTATGCCTACGGTGGCGCTGACTGCCGAGGACATAGCCGCAACAAAGCTCCGTTACACCGAACTGCTCGTAATGGGCAAGCTCTGCAAGAGCAAGGGCGACGCAAGGCGCATGATAGAGAGCGGCGCGGTATTCTGCGGAGACGAAAAGATAACAGATGTATTCGGCTGCGCAGACGAAGCGAGCTTAGATGAGGGCTTCATACTCAAGAAGGGCAAGAAAGGCTTCGTCAGGGTAGTGAGGGCGTGATGCGTCCGTACAGGACAATAGGGCACGCATCGGAGGCGGAGTTTACCGAGAAGCGCTCGCGTTTTATCGGCAGATGCTTCCCCGTGCAGAGCGAGGCGGAGGCGCAGGAGATACTCGCCGCTATTCGCAAAAAGCACTATGACGCGACACATAACTGTTATGCCTACATAGTGGGCGAGGACGGTCTCACGGCGAGGTATTCGGACGACGGTGAGCCGCAGGGTACGGCAGGTCAGCCCATGCTCGAGGTATTAAAGGCAAAGGGCATAACAAACGTACTCTGTATAGCCACGAGGTATTTCGGCGGAATATTGCTCGGAGCGGGCGGTCTCGTACGTGCCTATGCGCGCAGTGCGGCGGACGCCTGCAGTGCGGCGGGACTTATAGAGTACATATGCGCCGTGTCGTTTGACGTCAATATAGACTACTCGCGTTACGGAGCTATAGAGGGCTTTGTGCGCAGTACGGCACAGGTGGACGCCGTGAATTTTACGGACAGCGTAACCATGAGTGTATCTCTTGAAGAGTCCAAGGCAGACGAGTTTCGCGCTCAGTTGACAGAAAAGACGGACGGAAGAGTCAGGATAACACCTACGGGAAGCGGATATCTTTGCCGTGAGGTAAAAAGCAGTACCTAATCCGCACTTTGGCGGCTTAAAAATAAGTTTTTTTGGGGGACATTGTAATGGAAATCAGCGTAACGCTTACAAACACACCAAAGCAAAAGCCCGCAGACGAAAGCTCACTCGGCTTTGGCAAATTCTTCTCAGACCATATGTTTATTATGGAGTACGAAGAGGGAAAGGGTTGGATGAATCCTCGTATCGAGCCGTATCACAGGCTTTCTCTCGACCCTGCGAGCAGCGTGCTCCACTACGCACAGGAAATTTTTGAGGGCCTGAAGGCGTACAGGCGTGCGGACGGCAGTATAGTCATGTTCCGCCCGTGGGACAACTGCAAGCGTCTCAACAAGTCCGCAGAGCGCATGTGTATGCCCGAAATCGACGTCGATTTTAACGTCGAGGCAATGCGCAAGCTCGTCGAAGTCGAAAAGGACTGGGTACCCCATACCGAGGGTACATCGCTCTATCTGCGCCCGACCATGATAGCCAACGACGAGGCTCTCGGAGTACACGCCGCAAAGCGCTACATTTACTACATAATCTGCGCACCGTCAGGCGCCTACTACCCCACAGGGCTGGCTCCCATCAAAATCAAGGTTGAGGATAAGTACGTCCGCGCAGTCAGAGGCGGCATGGGCTTTGCTAAGACCGGCGGCAACTACGCTTGTTCGATAAAGGCCGGCGCAGACGCAGGCAAAGAGGGCTTCTCACAGGTGCTCTGGCTCGACGGTCAGGAGCTCAAGTACGTCCAGGAGGTCGGTGCAATGAACATGATGTTCTTGATCGACGACAAGCTCGTCACCGCACCTCTCGACGGCGCGATACTCCCGGGAATCACGCGCGACAGCATACTCACGCTCGCACGCAGCGAGGGCATTACGGTCGAGGAGCGCAGGCTCTCCGTCGATGAACTTATGACGGCGGCAGACAACGGCCATCTGCGCGAGGCATTCGGCACAGGTACGGCAGCGGTAGTATCGCCCGTTGGACATCTGTGCTATCGCGACCACATGGTACAGGTCAATGACGGCGGCATAGGCAAGCTCACACAGCATTTCTATGACACTCTGACGGGTATACAGTGGGGCAAGGTCGAGGATAGGTTCAACTGGATAAAGCCGGTTTGCTAAGGCTGATAAGCGACTTTTTCATCACTTAAATAACGATAACGACAATCCGTGACGAGATATCGTTGCGGATTTGTTTTAGGTTTTGCCGTTTGGTGCTGTTTCATTGTGGTATGGTTTTACCAAGAGAAAACCGTTGGGTACTTCGGCACTGAAGGCACCCTTACGAACCTTGAAAAGCATATATGAGGTTGCTACACAAAAGTCCCGTGTGCCGTAAAATATGCTTGGGAATATGTCTGTACCGATGGGAAGTTAAGTAACCGGTACAGTTACAGCGGAGTAAATCTCTACTGTAAGGGGTGTTGTCAACCACCCCGAGATGAACATCAGCACGCAAGTTTGCGCGTCCCAAAGGTAGGAGGAGAACTCCGTTCGCACTACCGGATAGTTGCAAGCCCATCTCTTTCAGGTGATGGGTAGTTGACCGGTAGGATTTGGTTCTGCGATGTTGTTGGGTGGAGCAAGGTTTAGTGAAGTTTCTGCTCCCACCCACCGCTCACTCTCTCAACCCACCCAACCCCCAACCCACTTCCATCAAGGGAAGGGGGAGAGAGGGGCCGTGGGGACTTCGCCCACGACCTATGGCTTGCGCAGTGCAGTGGATGTTGCGTGATGCTGCCACGTCCTGACCGTTCGGTGCAGAGCGGTAGTTCGGCCAAGTGTCACTGTAGGAGGTGTCAAGGGTCAACGACCCTTGCGGGGTGTAGGGCGGAGCTCCACACCGTACAACCGCGAAACCCCGAAAAGTCCCATGCTGCTTGCACCGCTGTGGTATAATGTAAGCAAAAAGGGAGTTTTGGGTATGTTCGGTTACGGATTTAAGTCGAGCGATAAGGGCGTGATATACGAGTTCACCGATTTGCGTAAACCTTATTTCCATAGAGGGAATGAGGTCGGATGCCTCGTGCTGCACGGCTTTACAGGTACGCCTGCCAATATGCGCTCGGTGTATGCGCCGCTTGAGAAGGCAGGTTATACGGTACATGCCCCTCTGCTGTCGGGTCATGGCACGACGCTTGCCGATATGAACGAATACAGAGCTTCCGATTGGCTTAGCGACGCGCTTGCAGGCTATCAAAAGCTGAGGGAAGAGGGATGTACGCGGATATACGTCTGCGGGTTGAGCATGGGCGCAATATTGAGCGGTCTGGTGGCAGAGAGACGTGACTGCGCCGGTGTTGTTTTGATGAGTGCGCCCGTGCGTATGCAGGGATATCTGAATTTTGCGTATAGCATCAGCCCGTTGTTCCCGTACATAATACTGCCGCATAAAGAGCTGAAAGACGAAGAAAGGCAGGGGTACCAGGGAATTCCGGCGAGAAGACTGGGAGATATACGCCGCCTTTCCGCTATGCTTAGGAAAGACATGGATAAGGTAACTTGCCCGGTGTTCATAATCCAGCCGAGAAAGGACAACAGGGTCAAGCTTAACAGCGTCGACATATTGGTAAGGGGGCTTGTCCACGCGCGGAGCGTCAAGATACAGTATTTTGACAATTCGCCTCATGGCATAACTTACGGGCCGGAGCGCGCCGAGAATGCCCACGAGGTGTTGAATTTCGTTCAATCGACAGAGGCGGACAGAATAGCGTGAAGCTGCGTGAAGCAGCGCTGAATGCATTGTGAGCAGAATAAAAATAATCCGTGGCAATGTGCGTCACGGATGCTGCTTTGTTCAGTTTTTAGCAAGTTTTGCTGACGGCGCACTTACGCCTTGTCTGCAACACGAATCAGCCTTACTATGACGGGGCTTAAAATGAGGTTTACCACGAATTCAGCCACGAAGTTGAGGCCGACGAGCCCTACTATCATGTAAGCGCCTACATCGCTGCCAAACCCGAGGCCGACAGCCCATTCGCGCATAGTGTCGATAAAGAAAAGCAGACAGCCGAGCAGGAATATGCCTGTGTTGACTATGGGGCAAGTCACGGCGGATGTAAAAACAGCAAGAGTGGGATTCTTCTGTTCTATTAATTTATATGCAAACGCAGATACGAGACCTGCGGCAATGCCCTTCACTAAAACTATGAGAATAGTCGCGGCAGGATTGATAGCGAGAAAAACCGCCGCATCTCCTGAAAGAAGCACTGTGACACCGAAAACAAGGCCGAGCCACGCCGCGGCAACAAGCCCGTAGAGCGCCGCGCCTACCACTATGGGTACCAAAACCAACGATATCGAAAACGGACCGAGCTTTATAAAGCTGCCCAGAAGCTGCAGCAATGCTACTATCGCTGTAAACAGTGCGATACCAACTATTTTTTTTGTGTTTAATTGTTTCATTTAGTCCTCCAAAATGCAATACTGTCAAATTGCTGACGAATCAGATTGCAAGCACAGTATAACAATAGTGTCGAGCATTTTCAATACTGTTGTATGGAATAAACACTCGACACCATGATATATTTTGTAGCTAAAAAAATATTTCGACGTTAATAATCTAAATTACTCTGTGATTGCCTTGGCCTGTTCGAGATTTTTGTCGTCGGGGACAAACAACATGAGCGTACCGCCGATTATGAACGTAAGCAGTATGCTTACTACGCCGAGATTAATGTTGTTTGTGAGCGTTATGACAGTACTCATAAGGAAAGTGCCGAGCACCGACTCGAATTTGCTGAAAATGCTGAAGAAGCCGAAGAATTCGCCCGCCTGCCGCTTATCGGGTATCGCCTTGCCGAAATAAGAGCGCGAAAGCGCCTGTATGCCGCCCTGAGCAGTACCGACGAGACCGGCGAGTATGTAGAACTCCGTGGCGGATTTCATAAAGTAGCCGACTACGCATACCGCAAAGTAGGTGACTATGCCAACCAATATCATCTTCTTTGAGGAAAAGCGGCTTGCCAGCTTGCCGTAGATAATCGCGCAGGGGAATGCGACGACCTGCGTAATAAGCAAGCCTACCATGAGCGCCGTGCTGTCTATGCCGAGGGCATCTCCGTATGTAGTCGCCATCTTGATTATCGTGCCGACGCCGTCGATGTAGAAGAAGTAGGCGATGAGGAAAATGAACAGGAATTTATGCTTTTTGATGTTTTTGAGCGTGTGACCGAGTCGCTTAAAGCTGTTTGCCACCATGTGTGGCTCGCGCTCTATGCCTGAAATCTGCTTAACGTTAAATATGAGCGGCAAAGTGAATACCGCCCACCAGATAGCCGTGAGGAAGCAGGATATCTGCATTGTCATAGTGCCATCGACGCCGATTCTTTCACCGAAGAGGTTGAGAGCAATCGTCACGAGGAAGGGTATCGTACTGCCGCCGATATAGCCCATTCCAAAGCCCCAAGAGCTTACTTTGTCCATTCTGTCGTTGGTCGTTACGTCGAGGAGGAATGCATCGTAGAATACGTTCGCGCCTGCAAAGCCGAAGTTGGTTATGCCGTAGATTATGAGCACGGCGATATAGCTGTTAGCAATCGGTATGATTCCGGTAGAAAGCACGCCCAGCAGGAAGAATGCGATGAAGAAGCGTTTTCTGACACCCTTGTAATCGGCAAGTGTTCCCAGTATGGGGGAGGACAGAGCGACCAATACACACGCTATGGCGCTCGTGTAGCCCCAGTTTGCGGTATGCGTCACGCTGTCGATTGCCGAAACTCTAGCCACGGACGATGCGAATATAGGTAAAACAGTTGCAATAAAAATGGAGTACGCGGAATTGGCCCAATCGTAGAAGATCCAGCTCCATTCCTGCTTGGTGAACATCTTCTGTTTAGTCTTTTTCACTGAACACCTCCGGGATATGCTGATTAAGCATATCATGGATTATACTGTATATACAATAGGTGAGAGTATTCCGCACAAAAAAAAGCAGGTTTATAAAAAGAAATTCAGCTAAATTTGCGTTGACGGTTGCATAAGTGCCAGGTGGGGTGTAAACTGATTTTGGTCCATGATGAACCTGTGGGAGTTTGCATTTCGCTGAGTTGTAGTAATCCGACGAATTGTTGACGAGCTTTTAACGTGATTATTTGCCATATTGCCGGAAGGGAGCTCTAAATGGAAAATACAATGTCGTATTGCGGCATCGATTGTTCAAAGTGTCCTGTCTATGTTGCTACATCGATCGGGGACACGGATGAAAAGGTCAGAATGTGTATCAATAACAGAGGCATATATCTGGACAGCACTGTCAAAATGATAGAATGCTACGGATGCAGGGCAGACAGCAGCAGTCAGAGCCCACTATGCAAAGGCTGTTCAATAAGAAGAGTCGCGCGCAAGAAGAGCAGGCCGCGCTGAAAAAGCTTTGGCCAGGCTGAAAAAGCCATAGCCTGCGATGCTCGAGGTATCGGGTTTTTTAGCTTAACTAGATTTGCAAGACAGAGGGAGGCATTAGTCTCCTTTTTTTATCGTTTGACCTTCTTTATAACGTAACTCGTGCCGTCACTTGCTTGTATTACCCGAGCAAAGCCGTTTCCCCGCCTGTGCCTTTGCGAATCCGCAGGTACGGCAAACACCGTGTAAGTGCTGTTATTCTCCTTGACCCTGCCTTCGAGGTAGTACATGCCGTGACCGTACGCCACACGTTTCCACGATGAGAATGGGAATACCGATATAAACGGGTTGTAGATTTTTTGCTCGGTCCTGTATGGGGTTTTGCTCTCTCGCATTGCTTGTTTCTGCTTTTTATCGCTCCGAAACATCACAGTGTAATCTGCGTAATTCGTACTCTCTGCGACATGGGTATGTGGTTCTCCCGAGGCTGCTGTGCGGGGGCTTCCGTCTGTGGAGCACCCACGAATACCGCTCGCCGAGCTTTGAGGGCTTGAAATGCGGCTGCACTCGCAACTGTCTGCGGTCGGGCAACTCGCGAAAAAGTGACCGTCTCCGTAAAGTTCATCAGCCTTTTTCAATATCTCGCTAAGAACGGCGGACTTTGGGACGGGCTGTGTCGGCATTTCCTTTGCGGAGACGGTGTGCACGGCTCCGGAGGTGCGCTTTTGCGGTAGTGCATCACAGTTGGGCGCCGCTGTACTTTGTGTTGCCATCGGTTGCGGAGTTTTTTCGCACAGAGGGTTAGCAGTCTTGCCCGTTACCGTGGCGCAGCTGCCCATACAGGCGCAGTTAGCCTCAACTCGCGTGGTGTTATCAAACGCCGAGGGGGTCGGTGCGCAGTTGGGAGCATAGGGTACTCGTGTCGCGTCGGGTGTATGGCAGTCATGGCACGATGGGCTTGAACAATGCTCTGCGGAGTTTTTGCAAGGCTCCGTGACTTCTTTATCGCAAACAGTATCGTTACACGTTTCACAGGTGGCTTTTGTTCCTTCCTGAGTTTGCGTGAGGCCGACTGTCGTATGGCAGGGGTGTTTGTCTGCATCGCGCGGCGGCTCAGCACTGCGACAAGCTGTGGGTTTGTGCAGAAGCCTCACTTTTGTCAGGAGAACGTTTGCTGTCAGCTTACAGCCCTTTTTCCGGCCGACAAATGGGGAGAGCGCGCCCTCGTCGCAGTCATCGACAAGCACTATGGCGTGGAACGGTTCTTGCGTGGCGAGCTCTGCGGCGCCGTTTTGCATGCGCACGGAGCTGTTTCGACCGTCGTTAAAGAAAACGTAGGCGGTACAGGGGTATTCGACTTGACTGCGGCCGCACGCGAACTTTGTCGTGCCTGCACCTGTCGTTATGCTCATGCTTATGTGCTTTTTCCCGTCGGTAAGGGTTATGTATTCCACGGCCATATTACCTCCGTTGTGAATGCTCTGTATACTATGAAAGATTGTGCGGCATTGACACAAAAAACATTCATACCATAGTATGCCGGTATTGCGCCGCATATGCCGCAGACGGAGTAACAAAGCTTGTAATGGGAAGAAAAATGGCTTATACTGTAAAGAAAAAAAGCATGTAAAACTATTTTCGGAGGCATCATGGCAAAGATAATAGCTATAGCCAACCAGAAGGGCGGCGTCGGTAAGACGACATCCGCGGTTAATCTGTCCGCGTGTGTGGCGCAGCAGTCACGGCGCGTGCTTGCAATAGATATAGATCCACAGGGCAATATGACGAGTGGCCTTGGAGTGGACAAAAATACCGTCACTTCGAGCGTCTACGACGTGCTTATAAACAAGCTGGACGTAAGGGATACAATAGTGCCGACTCAGGTAGAAAACCTGTCTCTGCTCCCGGCGAATATCGAGCTTGCAGGTGCGGAGGTAGAGCTTGTAGGCATGATGGCACGCGAGCAGGTATTAAAACGTGCGCTCTATAAAGTCGCCAACGACTATGACTATGTGTTTATAGACTGCCCGCCGTCTTTGGGATTGCTTACGCTCAATGCGCTTACCGCCGCGAATACGCTCATAGTGCCTATTCAGTGCGAATACTATGCGCTCGAGGGGCTTTCTCAGCTCATGAACACTGTTAAGCTTGTCAGGATGCATTTAAATCCCGAGCTTGATGTTGAGGGCGTTGTGCTCACGATGTTCGATTCGCGCACAAATCTCAGCTCGCAGGTGGTCACTGAAGTAAAGAAATTCTTCAAGAATAAGGTCTATAACACCATAATACCGCGCTCGGTCAGGCTCAGCGAGGCGCCAAGCTTCGGACTGCCGATATCGCTCTATGACCCGAAATCCACGGGTGCAAAGGCGTATGGCGAGCTTGCAAGAGAGATAGTCGGAAAGGGTAATTGAAATGGCGACACAGAAGAGGGGTAGGGGGCTCGGCTTGGGCAAGGGTCTTGATGCACTTTTGGGCGAGTACACCGCGGCGCCTTCGGAGGGCGTACACGACGTTGACATCGCACTTATCGATATAAACAGGGAACAGCCGAGAAAGCAGTTTGACGACGAGAGGCTTGCTGAGTTGAGCGAATCCATCAAGCTTCACGGCATAGTTCAGCCGATAATTGTAAAGCGCACAAACGACAGATACATGATAGTCGCGGGAGAGAGGCGCTACAGGGCGGCAAGGCTCGCAGGGCTTACCACCGTCCCCGCTATCATAAGGGACTTTACCGACTCCGAGATAATGGAGGTTGCGCTCATCGAGAACATACAGCGCGAGGGCTTAAATCCCATAGAGGTCGCAGAGGCGATAAACTTCCTCATAAAGCAGCACGACCTCACGCAAGAAGAGGTAGCGGCAAGGCTCGGCAAGAGCAGGACGGGCATAACAAATACGTTAAGACTTCTCCAGCTCCCCCGGAGTGTAAAGGAGGATATAAAGGCCGGCAGATTGCAGATGGGTCATGCGAGGCCGCTCGTTTCGCTCAGCGAGGCACAGGCGATTGAGCTTGCAAGTAAAATAAAAGAAAACGGCTGGTCGGCCAGAGAAGTCGAGCGCAGAGTTGCCGAGCTTCAGGCAAAAACCGAGGGTACGCCCGCAAAGAAGAAGTCTAAGCCCAAGAAGGATATAGAGGGCGATGCCGACGTTGTGTATGTCGAGAATCAGCTTTTTGAAAAGACGGGCGCAAAGGCGACAATAAAGGGCAGTCTCAACAGAGGTACACTAACTTTGGAGTATTTCTCGCGTGAACAGCTCGAAACGATAATCGAGAGCCTGTTAAACGCCGACCGCTGACACATTATCTGCGGAGGCGCATGGGCAAGAACGATTAAATTAAAAAGCGCGGTGCAATACACTTGACAGTAAAATGCTGTTTTGCTATAATCATTATTGCGCATGACAGCTTGTGGAGAGATGTCCGAGTGGTTTATGGAGCTGGTCTTGAAAACCAGTGATGTCGCAAGGCACCGGGGGTTCGAATCCCTCTCTCTCCGCCAAATTAAGAGAAAGCTATGGTGGGATTCGAACGGAAGCGTCCGCCTTCGGCGGTAAAGGGTGCCGGTGGCACGCTTTAAGCGACCAGGCGTGATAGGCGGCGGAGCCGCCGGAGCGAATCCCTCTCTCTCCGCCAAATGAGTAAAGGCGTAAAATCGAATACCGTGGAGAAGTACCCAAGTGGCTGTAAGGGGCTCCCCTGCTAAGGGAGTAGGCTGGGGTGACTGGCGCGAGGGTTCGAATCCCTCCTTCTCCGCCATAACCGGACACCGGTTTTGATACAATGGGTATTGAAGTGGGTGTCCAGTTTTTTGTTTTTGTTACAGAATTATTCAAATGAATAATGGCCCGACAAATCGGGATTTGACGAGGAGTAAAAATGACGACAGCAACAATTCTTGCTCAGGTTATATTGTTTTGTTGGTTTTTTGGGTGTATTTGCACATACAAATTCGGAAAATACATTTTAGTAGATGGCATGGGCATAAAAAGCGCCGAATTTGTTATGTTATGCTTATTCAGCATTGGATGTATAACCTTTTGGGCAGTACCTTTTCTTGGAAAATGGCTGCTTTTGGGCGTATTGCTTTTTTGGTTCATCGTTCAGTTTTTTTGCCATTGGTATTATACAATTTTCGGCGCCTCGGAGAAGAAGCTGAAAGGATATAATGACTGTTTCAAAAACACTGTCCATCTTATTCCTGCCAGCGAAATAAGACTCATTCCGGATCTGTATCATATGATCCTACATTTGCTAATCTTATTGAATATAGGCTTGATTATATGCAATCTGTTTGTGTAGGAATATAAATTCCCATTTAACGAGGGCTTTCATTTCTAAGCGTATTGAGATTTAGGGTGTGCACCTTTTAATGATTCCTCGAACCTTTTAACGAAAAGTACGAGGGGTGTGCATTTTGTATCAAAATTGTTTTTTCTTTTCACGAAAAAGGCCACATTTGTCTACCTGACAAATGTGGCCTTTTTCGAACTAAGTGTGCCTTGTGGCATGTGAAGTGATGCTTCGCATAGTGAAGTTGCTGCGCAGTGAAGAGCCTGCGGGCGTGGGTGGCACACTTAACTTCACTTCGTGCGTAAGCACGATACTTCACAGCGGCATTGCCGTTGCTTCATCTGGCACAGCCAGACTTCACTGAATATTGAAAAAGAAAACTTCCTACTAGTATAATAGTTGTGAAATAGAAGGTGTAGATATGTCCGAAAGCAAATTAAGAACACAATCCATGGATTTTGCTGTGCAGATTATCAACCTTGTAAAATCACTCAAAGAAAAAAGAGAATCCATTATCTCCAATCAAGTCGGCAGAAGCGGTACTTCCATCGGTGCAAATATCCGCGAGGCACAGTATGCACATGGCAAAGCAGATTTTATAGCGAAATTTCAAATTGCACTCAAGGAAGCAAGTGAAACAGGCTATTGGCTTGAATTGCTATATAGGACAAATTACATTTGCGAATCGGAATATCAATCCCTTGATTCTGCTTGTGCAAGCATCCGTGTTATGCTCATCTCCTCTATAAACACCGCAAAGGAGAACAGTCATGGATAGAACATATAAGGCCGAAATTGTAAATATGTGCATGGTCTATAAAGATGGACTTGTTTTGGTTCAGAATAAAGCTCACGACGAATGGGGTGGACTCACATTCCCCGGCGGCCATGTTGAAATAGACGAATCTTTTACAGATGCGGTCATTCGTGAAGTGCTTGAAGAAACTGGATTAACGGTAACATCACCGATGTTATGCGGTGTGAAAGATTGGGTAAATGATGACGGATCCAGATATATGGTGTTATTCTATAAAGCCGATAGATTTAGCGGAGAACTGAATTTATCCGAAGAAGGAGAGGTTTTCTGGGTTCCGCTCGACGAGCTGTTGTCAATGAATGACCGTCTTGCCTTGGACATGAAAGATATGATTAAAGTATTTTTGGATGATACATTAAGCGAATTTTTCTATTATAAAGAAAACGGGCAATGGAGATATAAGCTGAAATAACACACTACTTTTGGTTGTTCTTACCTCAATTCTGCTCCGTTTGGTTACTCTTTGGCAGAAAGAAAGCACACGAGAGTGTGCTTTTTTTCAACTAAACCGTCCTGCGGTCGTATGAAATCCATGTCCTATGGATGAAAGCAGATAATGTACAATAACTTGCGCAAATTGAAAACCGCACAAAAGAAGACATAGTTTGCAGGCTCTGGTAGAATGAAGTTACCACACAAACATTCTGAAAGGAGACAGCAAACTATGTCCGAGAAAATTGTACAGCTAAACGAGGAAGTAATCAAGGGTCAAATCAAGGAATTGGTCCGTGGCAGCGTGGAAGAAACGTTGAATGAGCTGCTGGAGCAGGAGGCGGAGAAACTGACCCAGGCGGCCCGCTACGAACGAAATGAGGCCCGCCAGGGCTACCGCAGCGGCCACTATGACCGGAACCTTACCACGACCTCCGGAGACGTAACGCTCCACGTCCCCCGGCTCAAGGGCGTATCCTTCGAAACCGCCATCATTGAGCGGTATCGCCGCCGGGAGAGCAGCGTGGAGGAAGCCCTCATTGAGATGTATCTGGCAGGCGTTTCCGTGCGCCGCGTGGAGGACATCACGGAGGCACTTTGGGGCAGCAAGGTCTCGCCCGCCACCATCAGCGAGCTGAACAAGAAAGCCTACG
>SAMEA3663283__coassemble_771_pt1 | contig 68832 bp, 71 predicted proteins | sample SAMEA3663283__metabat2_low_PE_022 | metagenome-assembled genome bin SAMEA3663283 (sample SAMEA3663283) | pig gut metagenome | biome: pig gut; feature: pig-associated habitat; material: faeces | place: China | collected 2013
GAGTAACTACCATCTCCTCTTCCTGAATGATGTCGTCAAGGTCTATATCCTCTGCGGCAGGCGCTATCTCCGTCCTTCTTGCGTCACCGTAACGAAGCGCAATTTCGCTTGCCTCGTCCTTAATTACTCCCATGAGCAGTTTCTCATCCGCAAGCAATGACATGAGGTATTCGCACTGCTTTACGAGCTCGTCGTATTCGGCTTTGAGTTTCTCGCGCTCGAGACCCGTAAGTCTCTGCAGACGCATATCGAGTATCGCCTGTGCCTGTCTCTCGGAGAAGCCGAAGCGTTCTATAAGCCCCTGCTTTGCGATAGGCGGCGTCTGCGACTTCTTTATAAGCTCTATTATCTCGTCTATGTGGTCGAGCGCCCTAAGAAGTCCCTCCAGCAGGTGCATGCGCTCTTTGACCTTCTCGAGGTCGTACTGTGTCCTGCGGCGCACTACCTCCTTTTGGAATTCGAGGTAATGGTACAGCATCTCTCTGAGATTGAGTACCTTTGGCTCTCCGTTTACGAGCGCAAGCATTATTACGCCGAACGTATCCTGCATCGCGGTGTGCTTGTAGAGTTGGTTGAGTATTACGTTCGCATTGACGTCGCGCTTAAGCTCGATTACAATGCGCATTCCGTTTCTGTCGGTCTCGTCTCTGAGGTCTGATATGCCCTCGAGCTTTTTTTCGTGTACAAGCTCGGCTATCCTCTCGACCAGCCTTGCCTTGTTGACCTGATACGGTATCTCCGTCACGACTATTCTCGCGTGGTTGGGCTTGTACTGCTCTATCTCGGCCCTTGCACGCACGACTATTCTGCCTCTGCCTGTCCTGTACGCCTGCCTTACGCCTGCGAGACCCATGACTATGCCGCCCGTCGGGAAATCCGGTCCCTGCACTATCTGCATCAGATCCTCGTTTGTCGAGTCGGGATTATCTATAAGCGCGCAGAGTGCGTCCGTTACCTCCCTGAGGTTGTGCGGCGGAATATTTGTCGCCATGCCGACTGCGATGCCGCCCGTACCGTTTACAAGCAGATTCGGGAACCTCGACGGCAATACCGTGGGCTGCATGAGCGTTTCATCGAAATTCGGGTAGAAGTCGACTGTGTTCTTGTCGATATCCCTCAATAGCTCCGTGGTAAGCTTAGACATCCTCGCCTCTGTGTACCTCATTGCCGCCGCACCGTCTCCGTCTACCGAGCCGAAGTTGCCGTGACCCTCAACGAGCGGATAACGCGTCGAGAATGGTTGTGCGAGCCTTACCATTGCGTTATACACTGCCGAATCTCCGTGGGGATGGTACTTACCGAGTACGTCGCCGACCAGTCTTGCGCTCTTTCTGAAGGGCTTGTCGGGCTGCATTCCCAGCTCGTCCATTGCGTAAAGTATACGCCTGTGTACGGGCTTGAGGCCGTCTCTGACATCGGGAAGCGCACGGTCGATTATAACCGCCATAGAGTATGCGATAAACGAACGCCTCATCTCATCTACCAGATTAACCGGTACAATCCTGTTGTTATCTGCCATTTATTCCTCCGTTACACGTCGAGATTCGTTACGAGCTTTGAGTTGGCCTCAATAAACTCGCGTCTCGGCTCGACCTTGTCTCCCATAAGTATGGTAAACGTCTCATCTGCGAGCATGGCATCGTCGAGAGTTACCCGGAGCATTATCCTCGATTCCGGATCCATGGTCGTTTCCCAAAGCTGTTCGGGATTCATCTCGCCAAGTCCTTTATACCTCTGTATAGTGGGCTTGGGTTCTCTGCCTATCTCATTCAATATAGCATCGAGCTCCTCATCGGAGTATGCGTAGCGTTCTATCTTATTGCGGCTTATCTTATAAAGCGGCGGCTGAGCTATGTACACATAGCCCTGCTCGATGAGCGGACGCATATGCCTGTAGAAGAATGTCAGCAGGAGCGTCCTTATGTGGCTTCCGTCTACGTCGGCATCGGTCATACATATTATCTTGTGATAGCGGAGCTTCGCCTCGTCAAACTCTGTGTCAAATCCCGCACCGAACGCCGTTATCATCGACTTTATCTCGTTATTGGCGAGCATCTTGTCCTTTCTGGTCTTCTCGACGTTGAGTATCTTGCCCCTGAGCGGAAGTATCGCCTGGAACTTCCTGTCTCTGCCCATTTTTGCACTGCCGCCTGCGGAGTCTCCCTCGACTATGAATATCTCACAGAGAGATGCGTCCTTTTCCTGACAGTCTGCGAGCTTTCCGGGCAATGAAGTCGCGTCAAGCTCCGTCTTTCTGCGCGTCATCTCCCTCGCGCGCCTTGCGGCATCCCTCGCCCTTGAGGCGGTTATGCACTTATCGACTATGGCTCTCGCTACCTGCGGATTCTCCTCGAGGTATTCGCTGAGCGCAGAGCCAACCGCCGAGTCAACCAACGGGCGTATGTATGCGTTTCCGAGCTTTGTCTTTGTCTGGCCTTCAAATTGCGGCTCGACAAGCTTTACCGATATGATAGCGGTCAGACCCTCGCGGACGTCCTCGCCGGAGAGGTTCTGGTCGCCGGCCTTAAGCAGGCCGTACTTCTTTGCATAATCGTTTATTACCCTCGTCAGCGCACTTTTGAAGCCCACGAGATGGCTTCCGCCCTCTGTCGTCGCTATATTGTTGGCAAATGAGAATATGTTCTCGTTGTAGCCGTCGTTGTACTGCATCGTTATCTCGACGCTCGCCATATGAGACCCGTCTGTGTCGCTTTTAGACGTTTCAAAGTAGATAGGCGGCTCATGCAGTACATTCTTGTTCTTGTTTAGGAGCATAACGTACTCGTTTATACCGCCCTCATAATAGAATGTCTGCGCCTTCTCCATTCCCTCGCGATTATCCGTCACAGTTATGCGTATGCCTTTATTCAAGAATGCGAGCTCGCGCATTCGCGTCATTATCGTATCGTAGTTATAGACTACCTCGTCAAATATCTCGGCATCGGCAAGATATGTCTCTTTTGTTCCCGTCTGATCAATGGGACAGGTGCCTATAACCTCCACGGGCGTCTGTGGGTCTCCCCTCTTGTACGACTGTCTGTACACCTTGCCGTCACGCCTTACCTCCACGACAAAATACTCCGCAAGCGCATTAACTACGCTCACGCCTACTCCGTGCAGTCCGCCCGAAACCTTGTAGCCACTTCCACCGAACTTGCCGCCTGCGTGCAGTATGGTAAGTGCGACCTCGAGCGCCGACTTCTTCATCTTTTCGTGATAATCTACGGGAATGCCTCTTCCGTCATCCTCTACGGTAATGGAATTGTCGGCATTTATTGTCACCTCGATGTTCTTGCAATAGCCGGCCATAGCCTCGTCTATGCAGTTATCAACGAGCTCGGTTATGAGGTGGTGCAGACCTCTCTGATCTGTAGAACCTATGTACATACCGGGGCGCTTTCTGACGGCTTCGAGCCCCTCAAGCACCTGTATTTGTTCGGCTCCGTAATTCTGGTTTTCCATTGATTGATCCTTTCGGCTGTTATCGTTATGCTTCCTCCACCTGTCCGTTTCTGCACAAAAATACCTTTGTGCCGGGAAGCTCTATGCACTTCAGACCCTCGACAGAGGTGCAGGTCAGTAAGCATTGGCATGAGCTCATAGCCTTAACAAGCTCATCCTTTCTGGTGTCGTCAAGCTCTGAGAACACGTCATCGAGCAAGAGTATCGGGGTATCTCCCCTGTGTTCGCGCACGAGAGGAACTTCAGAGAGCTTAAGCGCGAGCGCCGCCGTCCTCTGCTGCCCCTGCGAGCCGAAATACCTCACGTCGGTATCGTCAAGCACGATCGAAACATCGTCCCTGTGCGGCCCCTTAGTGGAAAAGCCCCTCCTCAAATCGTCCTCCACCGCACCGGCAAATGCATCGAGCAACATCTTCTCACAGTCGAACGACGGGGCGACCGACGGAGCGTAATCCACTCTCAGCAGCTCCTTGCCCTTTGAAATGGAGAGCTGAAGATATGAGGCTCTGTGCGCCAAATCGTTTATGAACTCCTCGCGCCTCTGCATTATCCTCGCTCCGTGCGTGGCAAGCTGTGCGTCCCACATGAGAAGCTGATCCGTATCCTGAAGCTTCAACAGTGCGTTTCGCTGTTTGAGTGCGGCATTGTAGCTCACGAGGCTGTAGAAATACGGAGGATAGAGCTGAGAAAGCGCCATATCCATAAACCGCCTTCTGTCCTCCGGCGTGCCTTTGACTATGCTCAAAGATTCGGGAGAAAACAGACATGTATTGATGGCACCCATAAGCTCGCCCGTGCGCTTCACCTGCTTGCCGTCGATGTAGAATCGCCTGGAGACAGAGCGTCTGTGCTTGGCCTCAATAAACACCTCTCCCACCGATGTCTGCGCCGACAGGCCGACATATGATTCGTCTTCACCCGTCTTTATGAGCTGTTCATCCTTGGTCGTGCGATGACTCCGCGCATAGGTGCAAAGAAATACGGACTCCAATATGTTCGTCTTTCCCTGAGCGTTGTCACCCACAAACACGTTGAGCCGTTCAGAGAGCGATAGCTTCAGAGTGCCGTAATTTCGGAAATTAAAGAGTTTTAGTGTTTTAATGTACACCTATACGCACCTCAGTTACAATTGATTATACCACAAATTAGCGTGTTCATGCAAGTCGCATATATATAAATGTAGCAATCGGTAACAAAACGCCGTTCACAGCTATAGGAGCTGTTTACTCTGAATAAGTCCCTCCATGCGACCCGACAAGACACAAAAAAAGCACCTTGCGGTGCTTAGTACTAAACTCATGTGTATCAGCCCATGAGCGACATCATGTATTCTGCTGCCGCATTCACTCCGTCCACTACGGCTCTTGAGCTTATAGTTGCGCTCGTGACCTGGTCGACATCCTCATTGAGCGTCAAAGGTGAAGCCTTGCCCTCAAACTGCACGGTGAATTCCGCGTCCTTGGTCTTTGCGCCAAGTCCGGCCGTCTCTGAGAAATTTGCTCCGCCGACATTTATGCCTGTTATGGTACCGTCGTTTTTCATGCCTACGGTTATCTCTATCTCTCCGCCATAGCCCTTAACGGTTATCTGCGACACCATTCCGATGGTCTCTGCGCCCTTTTTGGCGATATAAACGTAATCCACGGGCGCGCCTTCCTCAAGCGTCACCGCTTCAAAAGATTCCGCATCGCTTATTACTTCTTTACGCGCAGCCTCGGCAGCCACAAGTGAAGCCTCGGCGATCGTAGCCTTTGTAACCTCGTTGGTTATGCCCAAGAGCAGACCTGCAACAAGGGCGATTACGGAAAGCACTATCCACGCAGGGAACTTTTTCATCACTTATACCTCGCAAAACAACTCATTCGCTTTTATTATATATCTTCATAGGACCTTTTGCAATAAGATGTCCCAATAAGCCTCGGTCTTATGTCCGCCAATATATTGCAGATACGCCTGCTTATACCAGAACAGAGGCGTACAGAAGCTCCGCACCGTATTTCAACGCCGTATCGTCCGTGTGGAACCGGTCGTTGTGCCACGGGAATCTGTTTTCCTCGGAGCCCACGCCCAACCAATAGAAGAATGTCTCCGTGTACTGCGAATAGATAGCGAAATCCTCCGATGCCATACACGGCCTGCAATCTGTTATAGCTTCCTCACCCATGGCAAGCGCTGCGGCGTTTCTCGCCCTCGCGTACATTGCCTCGGAGTTTATGACCGCCGGTCCCGATTCTATCACGGTAATTTCGCCCGTACAGCCATAGCCCTTTGCCACCGATTCCACTATGAGCTTAATTCTCGTCAATATCGTGTTTCTCACCTGCTCATCGTAGCTTCTGATGCTTCCCGTGAGCTTCACGGTATCTATAGGCAGATTTTCGGGAGTACCGCCGTGAATAGAACAGAGCGAAACTACAGCCGCCTCATACGGGTCGATATTTCTGCTGACTATAGTATTGATTGCGCTGATAACTCCTGCCGCCGCGACTATGACGTCCTCGCACTTGTGCGGCATCGAGCTGTGCCCTCCGATGCCCTTTATGACTATCTCGAAATTGTCCTTTGCCGCCATAAGAGGACCCTTGTGTATTACTACCAGCCCGGTATCTATCTCGGGTCTGTTGTGCATGCCGTACATCCTAACTATCGGGTAATCAAACAATCCCTTCGCCACGAGCTGACGCGCGCCCTCCATGATCTCTTCGGCGTGCTGGAATACGAGCAGTACATCGCACGGAGGCTGTTCTTTGGAAAGCAGTATGGCCGCTCCCAAGAGGCAAGTCGTATGAAAATCGTGTCCGCAACCATGCATTACGCCCGGCACACCCGATATGGGGGAAACGTCCGCACGCTCTGTATGGGAGAGCGCATCTATATCCGACCTCAGTGCGATACACACGGACGAATTCTTGCCTTTTACCCTGCCCACTACGCCTGTTGGGAGACCAAACGGTATCAGCTCTATCCCAAGCTCGGTGAGCTTGCGCTTAATAATCTCGGTGGTGTTGTATTCATTAAGCGACAGCTCGGGGTTTGTGTGGAGCGTATCCTTTATTCGCTTTAATTCGATGCATTCCGCTTCGGTCAGTCTTATCATGTGCAACCTCGTTTTTTTATATTATAGCATCTTAAGTGCTATAAAGTAAGCAATAATGTGGTACAATCAATCGATAACATAACAAGGAGAATTCTTATGGAAAAAGAGCTTGAATCAATGAACGACGCTTCCACGTTTGTGCTGGATAAATTCAAAGCCGAAGGTGATTACACATTCCTTACCCCCGACGAGCTGTCCGATATAGTCGGCGTGCTTATCGCAACGGATCAGAAATACATGGAAGATGCAGACGTTTTCGGTGAAGGCGTGTACGACGAGGATGCCGCCTACGACCTGCTTCTCAATGCGCTTAAATCGAAGTTCTCGAAGTACAACATGTACCTCATGCGCATGGTAGAGGATTATATGGACTTTGCCGAGGAGTATCTGGCAAGCATAGACGCAATCGATTGGGAATGACAAACGCCGGGGCATCAACCCCGGTTTTCTTATCTGACATATTCTTAACCGCATACTGCGTACGTTGCCGTTATTCTGCAGTTAAAACTTGCGCGCGGCGTAAGCGAGGTTTCGCATATTTGTAGGTTTTAGCAACACTTTGTCTCCCTGTATATGTAATGCTTGCAATAATATTCATAAACTACACACATTTTCGACATTATTCGACATTGTATGTGGCAATATTTACACACGTTGTATGGTAGCATGTTGTAATCGGCTGCGATGACTGCAATGTGTATTGCGTAGGGCTTTGCACCTGCAACTCGCAATTTAACCGTAATACTCTGTGATAACTGCTTTTTAATGTCGAAGTTCCATTGCTCACAGCACAATATTCCATGATGCGCGATTCTTGTCGAAATGCATATTATCACACTATTGCATGTATATTATACAACTTGTGATTATTACATATGTGATAAATTCCTTTTATTTTTTTACATTAAAATTCAGTAATTCGGAATGCGGCGTCAAAAACCTATTTGTTTCCACGTTAAGCGCCACACGTATAGCCTCGTACTCGTCGACGCAGTTTTTTCGCTTGCCAGTTAGCATTGTGCCCAGTGTATTTCTGGAAATCCCGCATTTTCGGAATAGCAATTCCAGTGAAACACCATTGGTGTCGATGTAGTTTTTTATTCTCTCGTGTGCTTTCATAATATAACCTCTTTTCTTTTGCGTTCTGTTTTTGTATGTTTATTCCAATAAGAATTAACATTTTGCTTTGACAAATTAAAAAATTCATGTATAATATAATGAGCGGAGGTGATGATTATGAAATACGAGGTAGGCTCACGCATCAGGAAGCATAGGTTGGAGAGAAACATGACCCAGCGCGAGCTGGCTAAGCGCATAGGCGTTAGCAGCAGCCGTGTCTCTAACTGGGAGCAAGGAATAAACAGACCGGATGTAGATATGGTCTCTCTCATTTGTGCCGCGCTTCAGGTAGACCCAAACGAATTACTCGACGTCAATCTCTCTTCGAACAATTTCTCGGAGGAAGAGCGCCGCGTCATCGCCGCATACAGGAATCACGTTGACATGCAGAAAGCTGTTCGCATACTTCTGCGGCTCGAGTAAGCAAGGCACTGTTGCTCTATTACCATAACGCTTGGCATAATCCCAAGAAAAAGGGCATGTGTCGTGTTTTGTGACTTTTGATACCATTTTTGGTACAAAAGTTTTTTTGTTGTCAATTATTGTCCTCACTTATGGCAAACTAAAAGGAGTGAGCAACCGCCCGCTCCTTTTATAACTTCACTATGCTTTCACTCGTCCCTTTTTCTTGCGATCTCGGCTATCTCCGGGTACTTCTTGGTTATGTAGTCGTAGCCGCCGCGCGAATGCGGAATGAGGCAATTCGAACAGTCTTTTATGCCGTTCGCAATGTATTTAAAATTACCGCCGCACTTGTCGCCCAATGCGTACAGTGGACAGTAGCAGAACAAGCAGTTAAATTCGCTGTCGTCTGCCACCTTGTGACACGGGAAGAACTCGCACTCAGAGTGCCTGAAAAACGCATATTTGCCGTGCTTTAGCGTCGAATACCTGTCGTCTGTCATCTTCTGCCTGCTCCCCTTCTCGTTTTAGGCTTCTTTCTCACGGAAAAGCCGAAAGTGCCAAGTTTCTTGCCGAGCTTGCAGTACTCGCCATGCGAATACGAAACGAGCTCCGCGCTGTTTAGGTCCAGTCTGCCCTTTGCATCTATGAGCGATTCCTCGACATCCACCGAAACTATGTCCGCTATGAACATATCGTGAGAGCCGAGTGGAATTATGTCTGACACCTTGCACTCGAGCGAAAGCGGACTCTCCTCGATTATCGGGCAGTCGAGCTTAAACGCCTTCTTTGGTGTGAGTCCACACGTATCAAACTTGTCGACGTTTCTGCCGGAAGCCACTCCGCAGTAGTCCGCGCTCTTTACAAGCTCCGCATTGACAAGATTTATAACAAACTCACCGCTGTTCTTGATCATATCGTAAGAAAAACGTTCCTTTCTGACTGACACATATGTCTTGGGTGGTTCGCTTGCGAGTATGCCCGTCCACGCTATAGTGATTATATTGGGTTTCTCCGTCGTCCCACAGCTCACCATCACCACAGGAAGCGGGGCCAAAAGTGTTCCGCCCTTCCACTGCTGTTTTGACATAGGCTTCACCTCCTTTGGTTATGATAGCGCAGTTTGACAGAGTTGTCCACAGTCGTTGACACGCCCTTTGAGTTAGGTGTAAACTTCACTATCTACGGGGGTATATATGATTTGTGATACGCTGAACATAAAACCCGGAGCACTCACAATAATCGGCAGCGGTGGAAAGACTTCGCTTTTGCTCACACTTGCCAATGAACTCTCGTGCAAGGGGCGAGTCATAGTCATGACGACGACAAAGATGTATCTGCCGACGGAGATGCCGATAGTGTTTTCCTCCGATGTTGCGGAGCTTTCCGATGCGCTCGCAAAGAATAATGTCATCTGCGTGGGCGCACATACCGTACAGAGCAAGCTGTGTCAACCCGACATACCGATATCAGTATTGAAGGATATGTGCGACTATCTGCTCGTCGAGGGCGACGGCTCAAAGCGCCTGCCCCTCAAGGCGCATGCGTACTATGAACCCGTTATACCACCCGAAAACGACCGCACACTGCTCGTAGCAGGGGCTTTGGGCATAGGAGGCACGATAGAAAACAACGTGCACAGACCTGAACTTTTCTGTTCACTGTGCGACGCACTCATTTCCGACGAAGCTACACCCGAGCGCATTGCGCGCGTCATAAACCATGAGGCGCTTTCAAACGAAGTCATAATAAACCAGTGCGACAATGCCGAGCTCAGGGCAGGAGCGGAGCGGCTTGCGCAGAGATTACGCGCCACCGTGTACATCGCATGTCTAAAGGAGGGTCTCCTATGCTCGTTTTAATCAAAGGCGCAGGCGACATAGCGAGCGGAATCGCGCTTAGACTGTTTCACTGCGGCTTCAGAATAGTCATGACCGATTTGGAAAAGCCTACTTCAATCAGGAGGACAGTATGTTTCAGCGAGGCGTTAGCTAATGGGACGGCTACAGTTGAGGACGTCACGGCGTACATTGCCAGCAATCCCAAAGAGACGCTCGACATCACCGAGCGCGGTTATATTGCCGTTATTGCAGACGAGAACGCGGAGTGCGTTAAGGCGCTTTGCCCAGATGTTGTCGTAGACGCGATTCTCGCCAAGCGCAACATAAACACCCGAATCGACCACGCACCCATAGTCATAGGCGTAGGTCCGGGATTCACCGCAAATGTCGATTGCCACGCGGTCATCGAGACAAACCGCGGTCACAGCCTCGGCAGGGTGATACTTAGTGGCTCCGCAGAGCCAAACACGGGCGTCCCCGGCAATATAGGCGGTTACACGACCCAAAGAGTCATAAGAGCACCTAAGGCAGGAACATTCCGCGAGGTGGCGAGTATAGGCGATTCCGTGACCGCAAATCAGACGGTGGCTTATGTGGACGATGTCCCTGTAATGGCACAGATAGGCGGAATTTTGAGGGGGCTTTTACCCACGGGCACTCAGGTCCATGCAGGCATGAAGTCCGGAGATGTAGACCCTCGCTGTGTGCGCGAGCACTGTTTCCTCGTGTCGGATAAGGCACTAAGCGTTGGCGGAGGTGTGTTGGAAGCGATACTTATGCTTAGGAGAAAACCATGACTGAAGATATCAAACTTACAAAGCTGTCAGACTGCGCAGGTTGCGGCGCAAAAGTCGGGGCAGGAATGCTCAGCAAACTGCTCACGGACATAAAAGTAAACAAAGATCCTCGGCTTATAGTCGGGTTCGATAAGAGCGACGACGCCTCTGTATATGTGGTAGACGAAAACACCGCAATAGTCCAGACTGTGGACTTTTTTCCGCCCATACACGACGACCCCTATACATTCGGGCAGATAGCCGCGACAAACGCTCTCAGCGACATATACGCAATGGGAGGAGAACCAAAGCTCTGCCAGAACATATTAATGATACCCAAGGAGCTCCCCGACGCCGTTGTACACGAGCTGCTCAGAGGCGGCTACGACAAGGTTTACGAGGCAGGCGCACTTATAACGGGAGGTCACAGCATATTCGACCCTACACTCAAATACGGGCTTTGCGTAACGGGCATAATGAAGCCCGACAACGTGCTTAAAAACAGCGGTGCGCTCCCCGGAGACGTGCTCTTCCTCACAAAGCCGCTCGGCACAGGTATACTAACGACAGGTGCAAAGGGAGGTCTGCTCTCGGACGAGGGAATGGAGCTCGCGGTAGCTCTCATGACCACACTCAACAAGGGTGCGCGTGACACTATGATTAAATACGACGTACACGCCTGCACCGACGTGACGGGCTTCTCGCTCATGGGGCATCTGCTCGAAATGGCGGCCGGCTCCGACGTATCCGTAGTTGTCGATACAAAAGCCGTCAACGTTATCCCCGAAGCGCTTGAACTCGCAAGCTACGGTGTGCTCCCGGAGGGAATGTACCGCAACAGGAATTACGCCGAGCGCGAGGTGGACGCGGAAGGCATCGACAGGGCGTTCTGTGATGCGCTTTTCGATCCGCAGACATCGGGCGGACTGCTTATCGCCGTATCAGCGTCGGACGCAGATGCGCTCGAAGCAGAGCTTGAAAAAACCGTCCCCTGCGCGCAGCGCATAGGAACGGTAAAGACTTACAATCCGAGTGAAAAGCGAATCAAGCTCGTGTAATGCTTTTTAAAGCTTCAATCGCCGAATCTATTTCGGCCTCGTTGTTGTAGTAGCCATATGAGAATCTCACACTACCGCTTGGATACGTTCCAAGCGTTTTGTGAGCCCATGGAGCGCAGTGAAGTCCGCATCTCGTATATATGCCGAACTCCGTCTCGAGCCTGTATGCAGCCTCGGCGTTGTCGATATTGTCAAACGTGACAGAGCAAGTGCCTACACAATCGCCACACCCTCCGAAAAAGCGTATCCCTTCTATTTCACGAAGTCCCTCGACGAATCTTCCCGTGAGTTTTTGCTCGTGAGCGTGCATATTCTCCGCACCCTCCAGGTTTACAAACCCGAGCGCTGCATTAAGCCCGAATATTCCCGGTACGTTGGGAGTGCCCGACTCAAACCTGTCCGGCAATGCCTCCGGCTGTGACACCGAATCCGAAAAGCTTCCCGTGCCGCCGAAAACTATGGGGTGGAGAACTTCTGCCATGCTCTGCGAGAGCATGAGTACGCCTATTCCGGATGGGCCCATCAACCCCTTGTGACCCGATGCCGCAATGGCATCGGCACAGCACGCCTGCATATCTATATCGACATGACCTGCCGTCTGTGAGCAATCGAGTATAAAGTAGACGCCGTATTCCCTACAGAGCTTTCCCACTGTCTCAGCATCCTGGAGCGTTCCGCAGACATTTGATGCGTGGTTAAGTATCACAGCGCGCGTCTTTTTGCGTTTGAGCGACCGAACAAGCTCGTCCGTGTCGAGCCTTCCTTCTGCATCGCACATCAGCATTTCCGCATCTATGCGGTTGCCGAGCGAGGCTATCGGCCTCAGCACAGAGTTATGCTCCATCGATGTGTAGAGCACCCTGTCGCCATCGCAAAGCAGACCCAGTATGGCGGTATTGAGGCTCATAGTAGCCCCCGACGTTATTATCGCTCGCTCCTCGCTGTCGCAGTTGAAAAGCTTACACAGCGACTGCCTGAGACTGTACAACTCGCGCGATGACTCAATCTCGCTCCCGTAAGAGCCTCTGTTGACACTCGTGCCGACGCTCGACAAATAATAACTCATTCGCTCCGCTACGCACTCAGGCCTCTTTGCAGATGTCGCCGCCGTGTCGAGGTATATGCTCATACCGTGATTACCTTGCCCGACTCCTGCATCCTACCGAGTATCTCGTACATATTGCTTATGCGCCCTATGCGGAGCTGATCTGTCAGCCCGTAAAAGTCGAGACAAGTGCCGCATACGAGTATCTCGCAACCGCATCTGCTGAGCTTTTCGAGGTTTTCTATTAGCTGCGCGTCGTCACAGGTGGGTATCATAACCCCGCCGTTCATAAACAGTATGTGAGCGGGCATATTGTCGGAATTCGCCAGCGAGTAAATAAGCATCGTCATTAGCTTTTTTCCGAGATTTCTGTCTCCGTCGCCCACGAAATCCTTGCCTATAAACACGGCATAATCGTCCGAACGCATCTTTGTCGCCATTTCCTTAGGATGCACTACGTCAGTATCCTTGGTGTGCATGACCTCTTTTGTGCCGTCTATTCTTACCTGGTATATGTTTCCATTCTGTGTCACCGCAACCTCCGCACCTAAATTTTCGCCCAAACGCTTGAGATTCTCTACTGCCGCAGCATTGTCAACTGCGAGTACAAGCTCTGTATTTCCCTCGTCGTATGCCCTCTTTGCCATTATAACTGGCTGTGGGCAGGCTTTGCCGACAGCATCAATGAACTTTGCCATACCATCCTCCGATAAAATATATTTTGTTTATTATAGCACTTTCGTCAGGCGTTGCCAACAAAGCCTCCGCGGGTTATAATACCCATCGGAGGCGTATATGTGCTACATATTGATTACATTTGATTCGACTCACGATGCCATGGCGACAGAGCTTTTACTGAAGGGTCATGTGCCGTACTCGATAATGCCCACACTGAGAAGCATCACTTCGGCGTGCGGTATATCCATAAGGGTCGAGCTTGAGTATTCCGAGCGTATCGATGAGCTTTTAGCTTCCGCCCCAACGCACACTCTTTATCTCATAGACGACAGCATATCGCTTGTACAAAAGCTTTAATCTATTTCTTTATAATAATCGTAGTAGGTCCCGACCTGCTTAAAGCCGCATTTGTCATACAGCATTCTTGCGGTTATGTTTTTCTCCGTCACAAACAGGCAGGGATTACGTTCTCCCCTTGCGATAAGCTCAGCGATGCATCTTTCCACGAGCGCTTGCCCGAGACCCGTCCCCCTCGCTTCTCTTGCGACATTCACCGCACGTATCTCTGCGCCGTCTATGTCCGCTATGGCAAAGCCTGTCAGCTTTTCGCCTTCACAAACCATAAACATACACTCAGAGCGCTCGCACATATCCCTCCTCAGCTCGTCGTCATCGATTGAATACAAATCGCTCTGTCCTATTCCGTATAGCGCATCCGCTTCTTTTATCCCCGAGTTTCTGAGCGCTATCACCCTTTCAAACCACGAGTCATCGTAACACACAATTCCCTTGTGAGGCTTATTGGCAATGCCTTTTCCGCAGTAGAGAAGCTTATAAGTCACCATGTGCCGTAAAAAGCCGTTTGACTCCGCAAAGCGTGTGCCATCGGCGCTTCTGGCGTTTATAAATGCGTTCGCCCGAGTAATCCCTATGCGCTTCATGTGCGCGAGCTCAAGCTCAAGAAGTCGCGTACCTGCGCCCATGTTTCTGTATTGCTCTTTTACGCACACAAAAACTTCCGCAGAAACGCCGTCGTCGTTTAGCCTCGCATTTGCGGCACCTATCACCTCACCTCGCATATGCGCCAAAAAGACCTCGGCAGAGCTCTCTGCGATTGCGCCGAGCAAGTCCTCGCATTCGTATTTTTCGTCAGTGAACCCGTATACGTCCTTTATGTTTTCCCTTTTAGCTCCGCGGCCGAGCTGTCGTACTCTAAATGTCATTTGAGTTTGCCTGCCCCTCCCCCAAGAGTATAAAGTGATTCCTGTCGTAGTCGAGCAGTCCATCACTCTTTAGCTTCGATAGCTCTGTCGACATTGCGCTCCTCTCGACGCAGATGTAGTCGGCAAGCTGTTGTCTTGTAAGCGGTATCGTAAACTCGTTTGACTGCGCTTTGCGCGCCATCGCAGACAGGTAAGAGAGCAGTTTTTCACGAGTTGTACGCATACCCATATGTGAGAGCTTTTCCCTCAGCCTCAGGTTTTTCTCCGCAAGCACGCCTACGAGATTATTCATAAGCCGCGTGCGAATTTTGCACTCATCGGCGGATCTCAATACCCTGCTTGCCGACAAAAGCATGACCGTGCAGTCCGAATCCGCCACAACATCGACACTTACCTGCGATTCCGTTGAAAACGCAAATGCTTCGGCGTACAAGTCGCCCGGCTCAAGTTTCGCAACGAGATTTCTGTTGCCCCAGAAGTCCTCTCGCACAACGCAAACAAAGCCGTCAAGAAGCATACCGAAATCGTCTGTGGATGCGCCCACTCGCAATATTAACTCGGCTTTTTTATAACGGCGCATCCTCGCGTACAGGCACCTCAGCGCATGAGGCAACTCATCCGGACTTATGCCGCAAAACAGCGGAGAAGCAGCTATTATTTCAGAAAACTGTTTCATCTTTCGTCACCTTGTTGGTTTTCCAACAGCATTATTCGCTTAATCCTACTATAATCGTATTGTAAAAACAAGCGGATAGACAAGCATAGTGCCGTTTGTACAAAATAACGTAAAATCGGAGGAAATCATATGAAGCGGAATATAGTACACATAGATGAAGCAAAATGCAACGGCTGTGGCGCATGTGCGGCGGCGTGTCACGAGGGAGCGATAGAGATGGTAGACGGTAAAGCGAGGCTTGTTCGCGACGACTACTGCGACGGACTCGGCGACTGCCTGCCTGCGTGCCCGGAAGGCGCTATAGAAATAATCGAGCGTGAAGCCGCGGCATACGACGAGGCCGCAGTGCTCGCTAAACAGGAGCAAAGGTCCAAGCCCGACGTACTTCCCTGCGGATGTCCCGGTACACACGCAAAGGCGATAAAGCGCAACATAGTATCGCGACATGTCCGCACGGAAGCATCTGTAGCCGAGCCTCATAGCAGGCTTGGTCAGTGGCCCGTGCAGATTAAGCTCGTGCCGGTAAACGCCCCGTACTTTGACGATGCCCGTCTTCTCGTCGCCGCAGACTGTACGGCATACGCCTACGCAGGCTTCCACGAGAGATTCATAAAAGGCCGTATTACACTCGTAGGCTGTCCCAAACTCGATATGACGGATTACTCGGATAAACTCACCGAGATACTAAAAAACAACAGTATAAAGAGTGTAACGGTAGTCCGCATGGAAGTTCCCTGCTGCGGAGGCATAGAGCAGGCTGTAAAAACCGCACTGCAAAAATCCGGAAAGCTCATTCCGTGGCAGGTCGTTACGATTTCGACCGACGGCACGATTATCGATGACTGATTAAACTGTGCAAACAAAAAGCTTCGACTCCGGCGGGTGTCCTTAAACAGTTAAACCTCCGTATGGCTCAGATCATCGGAGGTTTTGTGTATGTCTATTGCGGATGGCCAACCCACGGGGACAGCCGCTTTAGCAGCGCAATGGGAGTGTAACCACCTTGACGGAAGGTGCGACGCAAACATTCGTCTTCTGTTGACAGGGAATGAATCAACCTCGGATGCACGATACTGCTGACATGGGAGTATAGAAGTGTGCCTTTTAGTTCCTAAAGGGTTTTTGGCTCTGGTTCAGCTCCTCGATCCACCGGAATTTATCTGTACATTTTACTAAAACAAAAGACGTGTCGCATTCACGGCAGAACTTATCGCCCTTTATCACTTTCTTACCGCATTCGGTGCAGAAGCTCTGCCCTTTCTGCTCCTGCGGTTCTGATTCATCTGCTATTTGTGTGTCTTTATCTGCATACTCCTTTATCAGCGCATCAATCTTTTTGCAAGATTTATAAAAGGTATTCGCTAATTCTTGTGAATTTGAAAACCACAATGAAATTCCGTCTTCGTAATAAAAGTCATATGTAATCACCGGCATATCATACACAACATATGGATTTGTTTCGCCTATCTTCGCACTGTACACTTTATCTTCAAGGACTATTTTTGCTGTTTCATCTAACAGTCACTTATCTACATCATACTGTTGAGACCTCATATCAAGATTATACCGATCCTATTTTCCAATCCATAAGGTCGCATATGAGCCATCATCACTAAGGCTCACCGTTGTAAAGCTTTTCCCTCATCCCTGCATGCCCCCTGACATATTTACAGTATAGGATATGAGCTGTTTGCCTTCGCACCTTTCTCCTTCGGTGTTTTGTTGTTCCATCTTTTCACATCCTCCTGTAATAAAAGCTGTTATTATGAGCAATAGGGTTATAATTGCGATTTGCTTTTTCATCTTCGAAATCTCTTAATAAAATTCCGATTCGTCCCGTTCTTTTACTGAATAAAGTATATCATCTGCAAGAGGAAACGTCCGATAATCTTGATAATCTTTCGGGCATTCCTCTCTGTATTCCAATGACGTCTTTCTTGACTTCGATATCCTGTCGTCCTACGAACCCACACCTACCAGGTGAGGGCTTTTGCTATTTATCATATCTTGTGTTAGGATCTTCCGTTTACCGGCTGAACAGACCTTTTGCCCTGTGCTGCAGGCTGTTTCTCCTGTCCGCCCTCCTTGCGAAAAGCGTTGACTGCGGACCTTATAAGCCTTTTTAATGCACTCGTCACCATGCGCTTTGTGCTTTCATCGGCACCCTTGTATGTCTTGACGGCGGCAAGTACATTTTTAAGCTTTCCTATATCGGTCGTGAAACTCGCACCGCCCGACGTTACCAACTCGTACACGGCGTCTACAAACTTCCCGCGCTCCTCATTTGTCAAGCTCTCAAGCCAGTCCTCGACAACGCGTTCCGTCATACGACTGCCCCGCGTCACCTCTTCGAGTCGTTCAAAGTCTGGGCCCTTCACCGTCCACGTATACGGGTCGTGCTGTGACAGACCCACCTGCATACTGCGAACAACCGTGTAGGCTTTCCCATGGTCGAGCAACATGCCTATGACGGAATCCTGTGGCACAAACGCGTTTACCTTGTCGAGCATGCGGATATACCCCTCGCTACCCAGTATCTTCTCGCAAAAGCCGGGCCCGTCGTTGTTATAAACGGCAATTATTCTGTCCTGCACACTGTTTTTACACTGCGACGCTGCAAACACGGCGAGGTTTCCGCCCTTTGAGTGCCCTGCAACCCTTAAGCGGCAGTCGAGCTGAGAGGCGACGTATTCCAGGTAATCCACTGCAGCAAGCTGAGCGGGCACTACCTCCTGGAATGACATGTTGAAGTCCTCTTTCCATCCTACCAATGTCGCATCCGTACCGCGGAAAGCCACTAACGCCTCCGATTCGTCGAGAAGTATAGTAACAGCCGCAAACTGCGTCTCCTTGTCGGGGTCGAATACATCCCTGCAGAAGCCTATACGCATATCTCCGAAGCGCTTTGAGTCTCTGAGCAATTGCAAAAGCGTACTGTCAAGCTTACTTCTTACCCTCGGGCGCACTCCCACGGGCAGTCTTAAAAATCTATTCGCAACATCCTTGACGGTCACGGTAAAATCACGGTCGCTTTTAATCAGAGAATCCATGTGAACGTATGAAAATGCGGATAGTATAAGCCCGTCGACGGCCGTAAAAGGCGCCTTGTCGAGCGTGAGATCGCCTCTCCATACGATATAGTCAAACAAATTGCTCGTTTCAGACACAGCAGAAAAACCTCCTATGTTTATATGCCATTATACCACACAAGTGTATGCGTTCACTAATATGCCGTGAACCGGTAATTTATCAGTCAGCCGCATCATGTTACTATCTCGACACTGCTTCCGCCCGATGCGTTTTTCCGCACTATCAACTGCTTTTCTATGCGTTCACGCAATTCTCCCACGTGCGATATTATGCCTACGAGCCTATTGCCGCAAGTGAGGTCCATAAGCACTTTTATCGCCTGCGAAAGCGCATCGCCGCTCAGCGAACCGAAGCCCTCGTCGACAAACATGGTATCGAGCTTTATACCGCCTGCGCCTGACTGTATCTCGTCGGAAAGCCCCAATGCGAGCGACAGCGACGCCATGAACGACTCGCCTCCCGACAGCGTGCTGACGCTCCTCGCGGAACCGTTATAGTGATCTAGCACATCTATCTCAAGGCCGCTCTGGCTTTGCCTTGAATTACCTTCCTTGCGTCTTCTAAGCTCGTACTGTCCTTCTGACATCACCATAAATCGCTTGCTTGCGCGCGCGAGAATCCTGTCAAAACAGGTCATCTGCACATACGTTTCGAGCGCTATCTTTTCCCTGCCCGTCACAGTGCCCGACGCCGTTGCCGCTAGGGGACCCACGAGCTTTAACCTCTCGTCTGTTTCAAGAATCGCCCTGCAATCCAAAGTGAGTGCATCGTATGCCGCTGTATTCGCGGCTATGCGCTTTGTAAGCTGCTCGGCTGCAAGCGAAAGCTCCTCCTGCCTCGCATATAACCTGTCGTAGTCCGCCCTAACCGCCGCTTCATCCACGGGTGCGGCACTCATAAGCTCGTTTTGAAGCGACTCTATACTTCCTAAGAGCTTCGCCCTTTGCGCCTCTTTTTGCTCGGCAAGCATCTTTGCGCCGTTTATCGCGCTCTCGATTCTGCTCTTTTTCGATGTAAGTGCAGCTATCTCATTGAGTGCGGCGTCGAGACTCTCGTACTTAAGCGAACCGATAAGCTCACTTAGCTTTTCTTCCCGGTGCTTGATGTCGGCACTTAGCGCAACTATCCCCTTTTCGACATCGGCAATTTCTCTCCGGCGGGCGTCCGTCTTTTCTTCAAGCTCGCTCGTACGCTTCTCAAGTTGTATCTTTCGCTTTGCCCTCGTCTCCTCGACAGCTATCCGCGACTCGATATCCCTTGCGTATTCGGAGAGCGTCATCTTGTGCCGTACTATATTTTTGGGCATCTCGGCATTCTCACAAGCCCCGAAAAGCTCATATGCATTTTTAATGACAAAATCGCGCTTCTGCTCATACTGTCCGTTTATGCCGCTCGCCTCTGCGTTGCATTTCTCCGCAACCGACTGAGCCCTGTCGAGTCGCTCTTTGAGCTTATCGAGCTCCTCCTCGGTAGGCGCGTGCTGCGTGAGCTGAGCCGGGGCGGGGTGAGTCAGTGAGCCGCAGACAGGACAGGGGCTGTTTTCACTAAGCGTCTGTGCAAGTATGCCCGCGCGCTCGTCCATAATACGCCTGTAACTTTGAGTGTACTCAGCGTTTAGCCGTGCGACCTCATCCGCAGCGGCGGTGTATTTCTCGGTTGCCGCCTTTTTTTGCTTAAACAGTTTCTTCAGTTCATCATACGCGGTACTCAGCTCATCGAGCTTCTTTCGTCTCTCCTCGAGCGCATCCCTTTCAGCCACAAGCTTCGCCCTCGCTTCGCCTGCATCCTGCATTTCTTTCAGCTCGTCCCTTTGCGCCTTGAGCAGACTCTCGCGCTCTGCTTGCTCGCTTTTTTTTGTTTTGAGTTTTTCTTCCTCGGCGCGCAGTTCAAGTTTGAGCCGCGTTATTTCCGGTCTTATGCCTTCAAGCTCCATGTAGCGGGGCAGAGCTGTGTTTTCGACCGCGATAGCATCGGTAAGCTCGGCGAGCTCGTCTGTATGTGAGTTTGCCTCAATAAGCGCGGTATTTGCCTCTGCCAGATTGCTCTCCGCGACTGCGAGCTCCTGTCTGCTCCTTTCGAGCGACTCTAATAGCTTCTTTTGCGCCTGCGCCCTGCCGAGCTCCGTGCTCAACGCATCGAGTTCCCTTTGCAGTTGCTTGGATTGGCCGTCACAATCGCGCTTTTTCCTGCCGTCCTCCTCGATGAGCTTACCCACAAGCTCTACTATCGTTTCATAGTCTCCCGAGGCTGTGACCTCCTGCCTTGCCGCCTCGATTTGACTCGCTATTGCACCGTCGTCTGGCAGAGAAATGGCGTTCAAATCCCGCTTAATACAATCTCTCCTGTTGTTTCTGTCGGCTTTTAACCTGTTGTTTTCCTCGGAGAGCATCTCCTCAAGCCGCTTATACATATCGGTCTTGAATATGCTCCTAAGTATCTTGATTCTGTCCGCAGTCGAAGCCATAAGGAGCTTTAGGAAGTCCCCCTGCGCGATCATGGCTATCTGGGAAAACTGCTCCTTGTCTATGCCCAGTATGGCTACTATTTCCCTCGTGACATCCGTGTATTTTGTTATAACTCTGCCGTCGGGAAGTTCAAGTGTCGCAGACTGCGCCTGTGCCGTGAGCCTGCTGTCCCCACGCTTTGCCGGCCTTTCGTACATGGGGTTGCGTTTGACTTTGTAGAGCTTGTCCCTGTAGATGAAGTCGAGCTCGACCTCCGTAGGCGTTTCTGGGGATGCGTATTTGGAGCGCAGGAGCTTTGTCTCGCGCCTGTCTCCGCTCGCCTCACCGTAAAGTGCAAAGGAAATGGCGTCAAATATAGTAGTCTTGCCTGCGCCTGTGTCACCCGCAATCAGATACAGACCGCTCTCTCCGAGCTTAGCCATATCTATCTCCGTCACGCCGCTGTACGGTCCGAATGCCGATAGCTTCAGTTTTACGGGTCTCATGCTTCCTCCTTCATCCTGTCAAAAAGCTCTGCGCAATACCTCTTCTGCTCTGCGGTCATCTCCCTGTCGTTTTGCAGTCTAAACAGGTCACACACGAGCTCGAGCGGACTTTTCTCCTCGAGGTCCTGCATGGGGGTTATCTCCGCCTCGCTCCTCGTCCTCGCGTTGTCGTAATCCAGCTTCAACAGATACCTGTATATCGTCCTGAGCCTGCCTATGGCGTCCGGCACATCATCCTCGTCGGTGAGCGTTATGTGAAGCAGCTCATCGCGAAGCCCCGTGTCCGCATAGTAGCTCCTCGCTGCAATCTCGTCGTAGGTACCCCTTATCTCGCGTATCTCCCTAAGGGACTTTATAGGATACTCTTTAATGTGGAGCTCGCCTTTTCCCGTAAGCTCGACCATTGTAAACGTCTTATTGTGCGATGCTTCCGAGAATGAGTATTTTAGCGGCGTACCGCAGTAGCGGACGTGCGGCGCACCTGCGATCTGCGCCCTGTGTATGTGCCCGAGTGCCACATAGTCAAACCCGTCAAACACCGATGCATCGCAATTATCCGCTCCGCCTACGGATATCTCCTCGGATTCACTCCTCTGTGCGCCCGTCACAAACTGATGCGTCACGAGCACATTCAAAGCGCTGTAATCGATGTCCGCATTTTGTATTGCACAGCGCAGAGCATCAGTATACGAAGTTATGTCCGCATCGGGGTAAAACCGCTTTACATTTGAAGGCTTAATAAACGGGAGCAAATAGAAGTTGACGTCTGTCTCTCCGTCCGAAAGCGTTATCGGAAAAAGTGTGCCATCGTAGACGGACGCTATATGAACTCCACTCTTTGCGATGAGCTTAGACGCAAAAGAGAGCCTCTCCGCGGAATCGTGATTGCCGCTTATTATAAGCGTAGGAACGCCCAATTCCGACAGCTCGTTTAAAAAGCCGTCGAACATTATTACCGCCTCGGTAGACGGTATGGATTTGTCGTATACATCTCCGGCAATGAGTATCGCATCGGGGTGCTCCTCGCGCACGAGCCGGATAATCTGTGCCAAAATAAAGCGTTGGTCCTCTATCAGCGATAGCTCACCGAGCCGTCTCCCCAAATGCAAATCGGATAAGTGCAGAAACCTCATAAATTCCATCCCCTGTACCTGAGACTCCTCAAATACGCCTTTGTGTCATCGTCTATACAGCAGCTTTCGACCGCCTTCTGTATGGCCTTTGAATGTACCCACGGGCTGAGCTTGCGCTCCGCAAGGTACGGCAGTGTAGTCTCATATTGCTTTGTGAGCGCCGTTGTAAAGTACCACGCCTGCATCATCTTTATGTAATACTCGTCCCTGTCTACGTCGCAGACGAGCCTGTTTATTTCGTCCGAAAACCTGTCGTCAAGGAAATAACGCATGAGCATACCTATTGCAAAGCGCACCGTGTACTCCCTCTCGGACAAAAGCCAGACGAGTATCCTATCATAGAGCGCATCGAGATTTTTCTTAAACGCTTTGGGTGAAAGCGAATCGCAGGTCGCCCAGTTATCTATCTGCGGCAAGAAGCGCTCCGCCTCCCGCAGTGCCTCGTCGAAGTCCTTAATCATACAAATCAACGTCGCATGCAGATTCACTTCCTCATAGTAAAAATGCTCGGCCTTGGCGATATGCTCGTGTGCCTCGGGTGTTCCGAAATATTCTTTTGCAAGCTTTCGTATCCGGGGCGTGCGTACGCCTATTATCCGCTCTCGCGGCATCGTTGGTATAAGCTTTGCTATAAAGTCGCCGTATTTTTCGTCCTTTAAGTTCAAAAGCTCGGTGGTTATCAATGAATCCATGCGCTTTGCCTTTCGCTTGCAGATAGTAACTTAAGTATATCAAAGCAAGCGCCCAATTACATCCGTAATTTCCCATTCGATGTGCAAATGTACTGAATTCGGTGCTTTGTACATAAAGAAAGGACGGCTGCCTCTGCCGTCCCGGGCGTGTGCCCAAAAGATGTGTTGATGTCGTATGTATTGGCTTTTTGTATAAGCATAGTAACATACGAAATGTACCAAATACGGTGCATTTAGCCCGTTTGGATAATTTTTGTGCAAACTGCCGTCGTGCTTATTGGCATGGTCGGCACGACTACGGCACCGCATTAGTACTGCTCGTTTTCGTCCAACATCCTGTATCCCACGCCGAGCTCGTTGTGGATGTAGCGATGCATGAGATCTCCATTCAGCTTTCTACGAATGTTTGACATGTTGACCTGAAGCTTTTTGATGCTTCCGTCGTCTGTAGCGCCCCAAATGGCCTTGATTATGCTTGAATAGGTGAGTACCTTGCCCCTGTTTTCCGCAAGCAATACCAATATGTTGTATTCCGTCTGTGTCAGCTTTACCTCCTCGCCTCTGGCAAAAATCCGTCTGCTGTCGTAATTTATGCTAAGGTTTCCTATCGTAAGCGTATCAGAAGGTGCGGAATCGCTGCCATTGGCATTGCCCCTGTTTCTAAGGGCAGCTCGTACCCTCGCAAGGAGCTCTGCCGTGCTGAAGGGCTTTGTTATGTAGTCGTTTGCGCCCAAATCGAGCGCCTGTACCTTGTCGTTCTCGCCCATGCGTGCAGAAAGTATCAGTATCGGCGCCGACGAGGTTTCCCTTACGGCTTTTACCACATCGAGTCCATCGCCGTCCGGAAGCCCCAGGTCGAGTATCATCAAATCGGGATTGTGCGACCTGAAAAGAAGCATTCCCTCTGCGGCAGTACGCGCTGTAAGTACCTGATAATCCTTCGCTTCGAGCATTGTCGCCATAAAACTAAGAATATTTCCCTCATCCTCTACAACGAGCACTCTATATCTATTCTGTGCCATCGTTCATTTCCTCCAAAGCCAACGAAAATCTGAATACAGCGCCTCCGCCTATCGCATCGTAAGCGTCGATCTCACCGTCGTGTGCCTTAATAATGCTTGAACATACCGACAAGCCTATACCCATGTTGTGCTTGTTCGCATCGGAGCGCCTTCCTATTCCCTCGAAGTAATCCGCAAACAGCCTCGACCGCACATCCCTCGGCACACCGCAACCGTCATCCTTAACCTCAAACACGGCCATGTCGCCGCGGATCATCACGCTAAGCGTTATAACCGTATGACCTGTCGCGTGTTCCACGGCATTTTGCAGCATATTGAGAAGAACCTGCTCTATGAGCAATGGGTCCATTGGTATGTATACGAATTCATCGGGTATATCGGTTTTAACCGTCTCCGTTGGATATTTGCGGCTGAACTTGATAAGTACGGAATCTATCAGCTCCTCGAGCGGCACCGATTTTTTTACGAGCCTCACATTGTCCCCGTCAAGCTTTGTGACCGAAAGCAGGTTTTCGACCATATTGATGAGCCAAAGTGAATCCTCCTGTATGTCGCCTAAGAGCTTTTCTCTCTGTTCTTGCGTAAGTACCCGGTAGTTTTCTAAAATTGCGGAGCTCGCACCGTATATCGATGTCAGCGGAGTTCTGAGATCGTGCGATATCGCCCTTAGCAGGTTTGCCCTAAGCTTCTCCTTTCTCGCCTCCTCCTCCGCCTTTCTTTTGCTGTTCACCTGTGCGATCAACGATGTAGTTGCCAAAGCGACCACCAGCATTATAATCGCGCGAACGAGATTTTCGACGATGACAAAATTGAATTCAAAAAACGGATAAGTAAAATAAAAATTGACGAGTGCAACCGCAGCTACGGATGCGGCCGGCCCCCAAAAGCGTTTCCTTGTAACGATTGAAATTATGAAAACCGCAAACAAAAATATCATAGAAACCAAGTCTTTCGTTTCCATAACATTCTGGATAAGCACATTTATTGCGAAAGCCGCGAACAGTATGCCTATTGTAAGCAGTGCATCCGCGAGCCAACCGTCCCACACCCTCTTCATAATCCCTCCATATACAAGTATACATATATGCAAGCTAAATTTCAGTTAAGAAAGGATGTTCTACCCCTAAGATATTTGGATTTTTGACACGAATTGCTGTAACTTCCTCGTCACTTTCTGTCGTTATATATGCTAAGCAATGTATCATATGATATGCCTCCGCTCACTATAAGCAAGTTTTGAGACTCGTTGCCCGTCCTGCATATTCCGTTTGAATCTATGTAATAAGATGCAACCTTCGTCTGTCCCTCAAAGAAATGTATGCAGAACATGTCCTCCATGCCCATTGCGACATCCTCGTCACAGCTCTGATACTTAAGGGAGTTGTAGCCCTCTGCGAGCAATGCGAGCGTATCCTCGTCCGTACATTGGCAAACTTCGGGGCTCGTGCCGAAGTAAATGTTGACTTGTGTCGGGGAAATAGCCTTTGTGGATTTGACACCAGCCGTATGTATACAGCCACAGAGCATAAGTAATGTCACTGTCAGGGCGAGCACTATAGATATCCTTTTCATGTTACCTCCCACGATCCTTTTATCTGACAATCGAGCGGCCCATGTGTTTGAGCCGCTCGCAATCAAATTTTATCAGTTAGCCGTGCGCTTTGATATTCCCTTTATCGAGGATACTACCCAGTCGAACTCGGATGCCGTAACTACGCTGCCGCAGTATTCACACTGTGAAGAGTAGTTGAGGTCGAGCGGAGCACCGCACTTCGGGCATGACGCCGCCTTTGTATCCTTTGTCTGTACCTGAGTGAGCACGCCTGCTTTTCTTATCACGGTCCACTCGTATTCCAAGAATATGTCCTTCTTGGGATCGCCGCTCACTACCTCTCCGGTATCGTCCTTTACGTTATAGTCGTTGATACGGGTGCGCAGTCTCGCCGTCAGTATGTCGAGCTCGGGCGTGGATGAGTAGCTTGTAAGTACCACACTAAGCACTGCGATGTTATCGACCTTGTTTGTTATGCCGTTGCGTATGTACTCATCGAGCTGATTTCTGAGCTGATTGTACAAGCCGTCAGCAAGGTATGGGCGCATGGGATCGAGCTTCTTGGCTTCCCAGCTCTCCTGCAATCTTACATAGATATTTGCGAGCTTCTCTGTCAACATCGCCTCCGAGAACGCCGGGTCTTTTTCGCGGAGCACTGCAAGCGAAGCTGTATTCATAGCAGCAGTTTGACCGCCGGGCATATTAGTCCTCCTATTGGCAGAGTTTCCTTTGTTGTTCTTACCCTTAAGAGCAACAATGACAATGACCACAAATATGATAGCGATTACTACTACATCTGATAAATCGTACACCCCGGAACTTCCGGAGCTTCCACTGCCTGAATAACTGCTGTCCCAGTCGGAGTCACCCCAGTCTGAATCGCCCCAATCCGAGCTTCCGCCCCAGTCGCCGCCGAAATCCGAGCCGCCGCCAAAACCGCCCGCATCAGCAAGACCGGTTATAGGCAATACTATCATCGCAACAATAAGAAGCATCGCCACAACCAAACCAATCCTCTTATGCATTACACACCTCCAAATATATCATAAAAGTTTACCATTCTGGACACTTTTCCGCAATAGCCTGTTTTTTTGCAGAAAGTAAGCGCAGTGCGTCGAATATCATCGCACCGTGGTCGCTTGCTATGTCGCTGCTTATGCACTCCGTCTTGTCGCAAAGTCCCTGCGTATTGAGCTTCAGCACGGCTTCAAGCCTTGTCTCACCCGTTAGCGTAAGCTTATAGATCGCGTCCGAATCGACATCGTTTGGCAGGCGCTCCGCATTTACCTCGAATAGCACCGCATCTGCGGCATCGTCGCCGGCTTTCGCGTTTATATTCTCAATAAATGCCGTGTACAGCACGCTTATTACCCTCGTCCTCGGGTCCCTGTTTACGTCGCCGTATGCACCCACCTGATAGAAGTACGTGTCCGTTACGCCCGTCTCCTCGAAAAGCTCCCTTGCGGCACAACTCTCTAAGTTCTCCTCCATCTCGAGAAAACCCCCGGGCAATGCATAGCCGCCTATAAACGGGTGGTTCGCCCTCTTTATCATCAATATGCAGAGCTTATCGCCTACGATTGTGAATGTCGCCATGTCCGTCGTGACAGACGGGTGACGGTATTTGTTTTCGTCATACTGCGCCAGGAACTGCGCCTCGGTCAAACCTTCTTTGTTCCTTTTTTCCATATACGTCTCCCAAATGACAGTTTTTGTGTGCCTCATCGCTGTGAATTCCGACTATGCTTCAACAAGCGACAATTAAAGTTTTCCTCTGACAGAAATAGTAATCCCATTCGACTGCTTTTGCAACCGTTTTGTCCGATAATGAATACCTACAAACACACATCGGAGGGCACTATGACACAGGTAATAACCCGCCTGAAAACCTGGCTTGCACATGAACTTACGCCTAAAAGCGCAATAGCGAATACGGCCTACTTCTCGTTTGCACTTCTTTTCAGTCTCATAGGCTTTACCTTGGACATAATGCCCTTTGGGGTCGCGCTCGTGGGCTGTGCGTGGCTGCAAAGGCAGAGCAAATATGCGCTCAGCGCAACCGCAGGTGCAATAATAGGTGCGCTCATTACGGCAGATACCTGCAGCCTCATATCTGTTGCGGCCATGTTTTTGTTCTTTGTACTCGCCGTAGTGATAAAACAGGGCGTTACACCAATCGATAAGGCGATAATACTGTGCATCGCCATATTTGTGCCTATCCCATTTGTAAAATCCGCATCGACCGCAGGCTTCGTGAGCGGCTTTTTCAGCGCCATGGTTTCAATGGCGCTCGCATATGTGCTTTCGTGGGGGCACGACGGTATAAAGCATGTATGGAAAAGAGAAGCGCTTTCCTACAGCGAGCTTACGGGGCTTTTGTGCGCCTTGACGCTGTTTTCCGCGTCCTTTGGCTCGTTTACCGTGCTCGGCATACGAATAGGCTGCATGCTTGCCGCAGTGTTCACTTTATGTGTCGCCGCCCAAAACGGTTTTGTCGCCGCGATACCGGCTATAGCTCTCGGGCTCGGACGCGTTATGGCAGGTGACCCGATGACATTTGTAGGCGCATTGGCAATATGTGCGACCGCCGCAGGGCCCCTGCACAAATTCGGCAGGCTCGCCTCATCAGGAGCGTTTGCCATAACATCGGTACTGCTTTCGGTACTCGTGTCGCTCACGGGTATGCTCAATATCGCGGAAACTGTCGCCGCAGTCGGGATATTCCTGCTTTTGCCCACGGGCTTTTTAAATCACTTTACCATAAGCCAGATGGGGCGAGGGGAGTTGGGGGCGATAGAGCGTGTCGAGATAATAAACAAGCGGCTTTGCATGACCGCAAATGCAATAGACGAGGTCGCGCAGATATTCGATTCCCAAAGCGACGGACCGTGCGGCTGCGATGACAGAGTATTCATGCAGAGACAGCTATTCGGAATGAGCTCCATGCTCCGCAGACTCACCCACTACCAAGCACCGGGCAGGCTCAAGTATTCGCTCGACGTGGGCGCCATGGGAAAGGCGAAGGAGGGAAGCCGTCAATCGGGCGACAGCATGGGCGTATGCAGGCTCGACGACGCCATACTCGTAGCACTGAGCGATGGTATGGGCTCAGGCGCACAGGCGCACAGGGAAAGTTCATCGGCAATAGCCCTGCTCACACAGCTTCTCGAAGCGGGATTTGAGCCCGATGAAGCGCTCGAATGTCTAAACCGACTGCTCATACACCAAAACGGCGACACCGACTTTTACTCGACTATGGACTGCCTGCTTTTTGACAGGACCGACGGCTCGGCAAAGTTTATAAAATTCGGCGCACCCGAAAGCTACCTCGTGCGTGACGGCAAGCTTCATAAGCTCTATGCGGAGGCTCTGCCGGCAGGAATAGTCGCAAATGCGTCTCCGGCTATGCACATAGTGACACTCAGGCGAGGCGACACCGTGGTAATGATGACAGATGGGGTGAGCGACACGCTCGGTGCACATACCGGCGAAGCGATACTCTCAAATGTTTGCACCGCAAACACTGTTCAAGACGCCGCATCTGCGCTGTTATCCAAAGCCTCCGAGGCCGGGGCAAACGACGACATAAGCGTGATAGTCATAAGAGTACAATAGTCCGCTTGCAAATGTCGCACTTCGGCGTTATCATAGCCATAATAAAGTTCGGAGGGGTTTCATGTTTATAACAAAATGGACATTTGGAAATATAGATTTTGACGATGCACGCAGTTTGCGCGAGCTTCTTGCGGATTCGCAGGGTATAGCTCACGAGAACGAATTCGACTGGTTTGATACTATAGCGGCTCACCTCATGGTACTGCACGAGGGTACGCTCGCATCAGTCGCAAGGATGTATCCTGACGGCGATTACACGCGCATAGACAAGCTGTTCTGCAAGGACGAATACAAGCAGTACGGCTACTACGAGCTTATGCTAAGGCTTCTTCTGTTTAAGGCGCAGACGCTCGCAGGCGGCTACATAGTATGCACCGTCCCCGAAGGCGAGCAAGGTCTGTACCAACAATTCGGCTTTGTAGCCTCAGGCGAAAAGATCAAGCGCGGAAATACCGAATTTATCGAGTATCGCGTCCCCAAAGACGGCGTAAGATGGTTCTCCATGTGCAAGGAAGAGCACAAATAAGCGCACTTTAAGTTTCTAAACCGCTTTGTGACTTGCTTGAGTGGTCAAAAGCAATCATCATAAAAGAAACGGCATCGCTATCACGATGCCGTTATTATTCCCTGCGCTTATTATCTGAAATCCACATCCACCTCGTTAAACTCGGGGTCGTCCCAGTAGCGCAATGTGAATGCGCTTACATTTAGGTGTTTGCCGAACGCCTGCGCCATAGCCAGGCAGGCTTCCTTATAGCGCTCGTTTGCCGCCTTAAGGTTGGTGTACGAGATGATAAACGGATGCATCCTCGATGGGTTGGTGGTCGCCTGATAATCGCTCGGCAGACCGCCCTGCTTCATGAATCTTTCAGCCTCAGAATCCGCCTCGGCAATTGATGTGTTGAGTATCTCAAGCGCATCGAGGTAATCCCAATAGGCGGCATACTGAGCGTATGTATACCTGTAGTCTGGAGTGGGGCTCGTTCCCTGCGTAGGCCACGGCTCGGGCGTAGTCCTTCCGCCACCGTCATCCGTAGGCCACGGGATAGGCGTGTCGCCTGGCGTAGGTGTCGGCGTAGGCGTGGGGGTCGGCCTCGGCGTCGGCGACGGTCTCAATGTGGGGCGCGGCGGAGTTGTGACCGGAGCATCGGGCGGTGTCGGAGAGGGTGTAGGCGTGGGCATTACCGCACCGGAGTTGATGAGTCTATCTACCTCTTCACCCAATTTTTCGGTTATTTCAAGATAGTGCTCCGCGAGCATGCTCTCCCATGTGTAGTTGGCGTACTCGGGCGTGAATTCGAGGTACTCTTTGAGCTTTACACCGTATACTTTCTCAATTATCTCTACTCTTTTCTCCTGGTCCGTGAGGCAGAAAAGCCATCCGAATATGTTCTGATTCTTTCCGCTTATCGAATGCATACCTATGTTCTCGGAATCGAGATTGTATGCAAACAGCGCCAGCGCCATAGTCTTGTCTAGCGATGCGTTGGTGTGGAGCTGTCCCTGGAACGCCTGAACGATGTCGGGTATCATGAGCAGCAAATTCTTTTCTTTCATGGCGTTGAACAGCGCTATCATCATCTTCTTCTGGCGGTTTATACGGTTAAGGTCGCCCGAAGCCGCGATATTCTTTCTGACGCGCATATAGTCGAGAACTCCCTGTCCGTCGAGGTGCTGGAAGCCCTTCTTATACTGTCTGCCTGCCATCTCAAAATCCATCTCGACGTCGTAATCCACTCCGCCTATGGCGTTTGCAAGCGCCTTTACCGTGGGCATATTGACGGCATAATAGTAGTCTACGGGTATTCCGCCGAGCATCCATGATGCCGATTCCATGACCTTTCTAAAGCCTGCATCGTTATATCCGCCGCCGCAGTTGATAGACGCGTTCAGCTTGTATATGCCCTGTACTCCGGGTATCTGCGCATATGTATCTCTGGGGAGGGAAATGAGGTCTACCCTGTTCTCCTCAAAGTTTACTGCGATGACCATCATAACGTCGGCATGATAATCCTGTTTGCCGTCCCAAGTCTCGCGCTCTACAGAATAGTCTACGCCTATTACGAGAATGTTGACTACGTCCTTCATCATCGACAGATCAGCTTGATTATACAGCACCTTGTACGGGTCGAGCGTGGGCGTGGGCGTGGGCAAATCGCCCGGGTTGGGCGTACTGATATCTATTGTCGGCGTCGGAGTATTGTCGAACACGCCGGCAGGGTTGTAAATTATGTTGTACAGCTTGACGCCTCCGGTGATTATTCCCGCAAGCAAAAGCGCACCCACGACGCAGAGTATTACGAGCCTCGTAGTCTTCTGCTTGGGCGTAAGCTGTTTCTTTGGCTTTTTGGTTCTTTTGCGCTTGCCGTCACCTGCATCGCCTTCGGGTGTAAAGTCGGCGCCTGACACCGCTACACCTTTGACTTTTTCTTTGTTGTTCTCGGCGATAGACTCAGCCATTCTTACTTTCTTATCTTCCATAATTACCTACCAATCCTCACTGTTGTGAAAACCTACCGCATTTTAGCACTGCACAGTTCAAATGTAAACACGCACCTTCTCAGTGCGAATTGACTTGCTCTTTATAAACTCACCAAAAGCCCGATAGTTCCACGCTTTTTGGAGTTTTTTATATTATAGCATCATATTCACGCCGAATTTTATTAGTCGGAATAATTTACAAATCGGACATATTTCCCCCTGTTTCGTCGGTACTTAATGTTTTTTATGTGTGTTTCTCTATGCGTCAACTAAAAAGGGCCGTGCATCGATAAGTGTAAGCCAATAAGTTCCAAATGGGTTTATATTCCGGGGTAAACGCTCCGACAAACCGAAGGCTATGCTTCAAATATAAAAACATTCGGCACCGCATTATCTCCAAAGGTCTTTATCGCCATTCGGTACATGGCTCTTGCATGTATTCTGTCGTGCCAAATAAAGCGTCTCAGAACCTTTCTCAATGACCATTCTTCATCATAGCTTCCAAGATAGACCGTATTATTTAAGAAACCCGGCCGCTTCTCCAACGAAGCAAAGCCCCTTTCTCTGCATTCCAGAATGTTTCCCTCGTTATCCGCGGAAACTCCTATTTCGCCAAAGTAATAGCCATTGACATTTTTCGTATGCTCATACATTTCAAATGCTGTACGGGGAATTTGCCCATAGAAAGTCGTCCTTTCCGGCAGACAGCTTTTGCCTTTACCCGGTATTGCAATGTACATCGTCAAAAAATCCCGTGCCGATTTCAAAGCGAGCGCCTTTAGCTCCAAATATTCGGCTATGCTCAGTGCTTTTCTTTCCTCGTCAAAAATGACGTCGGAATCCGCATCGGAGATTGCCAGCTCGGAGATTTTCTCTTGAACGATTTCAGGCTCAAGTAAGTCGGGCACGGTATCTCCTTTCCACTTTAGGTAGGAGGTGATTTCCGAAGGCATTTTTTCAATAGCTGCAGCTTTTGACGGGCCTCTCGTGAATGCTCCTGCAAAGTTATCCGCATACAATATGCTGTCATTGCCATTATGCTCCCATACGCATCTTATCTTCATAAGCCTTCTCCCTCCGACACATTCCGTTTTACCGCTCTGTGTGTTTGCTTTTGAAAAAACGGCAACATGGTTATTTAGCCCGTCGCCGCTGTTGTGTTTTTATATGCCGCCGTTTACGACCGTCCGGCTGCGCAGTGCGCCGTCAGCCTCACGGAAGCAGGAACTTCTGCGAGTATTTTTTGAAATGCTTATCGTACTCGTTCTGGTTCGTCTCCTTTACGGTGTTGAGGTAGCTGTGCGTATCAAACGACGCCTCCGCTATCTGTATAATGCACACCGCTATATTGGAGCAATGGTCGCTCACCCTCTCCATATTTGTGAGCAGGTCTGTCAGCACGAAGCCCAAATTGATGGTACAACGTCCCTCTTGCAGTCTCCTTACGTGGCGCGCCCTTATCTCTGACTGGAGCGCATCTATAACGTCCTCAAGCGGCTCAACCTGCTTTGCGAGCGCAGTATCGTTTGTATAGAACGCCTCTAACGTCATATCGAGTATGTCGTGGAGCGCGGATATCATTACACTGAGCTCGGCAGTCGCCTTTTCCGAGAATGCAAGCTTCTTTTTGAACATCTCCTCCGCGGAATTCATTATGTTCTCCGCGTGGTCGCCTATCCTCTCAAAGTCGCCTATGACGTGCAGCAGCTTGCTTATCTCGTGGCTCTCCTGCTCGCTCAGCTCCTTAGAAGAGAGCTTTACCATATACGTTCCGAGCTCATCCTCGAACCTGTCGAGCTTCGCCTCGAGCTCCTTCACCTTGTCCATGTCCGAGCTGCTGAATCTTCCGATATTATCGAGCGCTGTGTAGAATGAATCCCTGGCGGTCTGCGCCATCGTGTTGGCAAGCCTTCTGCACTGCTCCAAAGCGATCGCGGGGGTGTTTAAGAAACGCTCGTCCAACGGATTTGTCTCCTCGACCTGTTTCTTGTCCGGCACCAGCAGTTTCGCTATCCTGCACAACAGATTTGTAAACGGGTAGAACACTATGGTCGCACCGACATTAAATACGGTATGCACCACTGCTATATTTGCCGGGTCAAGCGGCTGATTTATGAAGTCGAAACCTATAAATGCGTTGAGTATATAGAACAGTGCGAGGAAAATAACCGTTCCCACGGCATTAAAGCTCACATGAACGATCGCCGTACGCTTTGCGTTCTTTGTCGCGCCCACACACGATATAAGTGCGGTGACGCAAGTACCTATGTTGGTTCCGAGTATGATTGGTATAGCTGCGCCGTAGGTTATTCCTCCCGTGAGCGCTAAAGCCTGCAGTATACCTATAGCAGCCGCAGAGCTCTGTATTATGCCCGTAAACACGGTGCCCACGAGTACGCCCAATATGGGATTCTCAAACATCGTAAATATAGATGCGAAGTTAGGGTCATCCGCAAGGGGTGCGACCGCATCGCTCATAGTCGTCATACCGAACATCAGTATTCCGAAACCCACAAGCGTCGAACCTATCGCCTTTTGCTTTTCTTTTTTTGAGAAGAGCATCATCGCTATGCCTATTATTGCGAGTAAAGGTGCAAACGACGTCGGCTTCAGCATTTTTAACAACAGAGAATCGCCGCTTATCGCCGTCAATGACAGTATCCATGACGTGATTGTCGTTCCTATGTTTGAACCCATTATGACGCCCACGGCGTTTTTTAGCTGCATAAGCCCCGAGTTTACGAAGCCCACGAGCATTACGGTAGTTGATGATGAGCTCTGTATGAGCGCAGTTACGCCCATTCCCAACAGTATCGCAAGCAGCTTGTTGTCCGTAGCTTTACTCAACGCACGCTCAAGCGTACCGCCGGAAAGCCTTTCGAGACCACCGCTCATGCATTGCATACCGTAGAGCGTGAATGCAAGTCCCCCTATGAGAGTTAATACATTAAAAATATCCAATTACATTTCCCCACACTATTCAAAAATTCCACAAATTACTATAACACACAAACCGCCTTTTGGTGTCAAGCGGTTAAAACACGAGATAAAACCCGTGTAAAAACTGTGTAAAACAGAACATATGCCGCAGTCAGCAATCGAATCACCCGTTTTTGCCTGTTTTCATTTACCCACGCAGAAGCGCTCGAATATCCTGTCGATTACCTCCGCATCGACCTGTCTTCCCGTTATGCGTGACAGCGCCTCGAGCGCTCTCTCTATATCCGTTGCGAGACAATCCCAATCCGTAAGCCTCCATGAGCCGTATAAATACTGTGCCGCCTGCGCAACCGCCTCTATATGGCGCATATTGGTTATATGCGTCTCGCTTTTGTCAGGCAAAAGCATGTCCGCTATAGCAGTCCTGAGCTCGTCCATGCCCTCTTTTGTAATCGCGCTCACGGTAACGGCTTCTATACCCGTGGCATTTTTTGCCGCACTTTCATATATCTTCACATCGAGGTCACCCTTGCAGAGCACTATGAGCTTAGGCGTCTCTCCGCACTCCTCTATCAAAGCGTCACACTCGTCGCTCCACGGCACGCTCGCATCTATCGCCACTAAGAGTAGGTCGGCATTCCTGACTGCCTCTTTCGCCCTGCTCACGCCTATGCGTTCCACCTCGTCGCCCGTCTCCCTCAACCCTGCGGTATCTGTCAGTATAACGGGTATGCCGAATATGTCGATATGCTCCGTGAGCGCATCTCTCGTCGTTCCCGCAATCGAGGTGACTATCGCCCTGTCCTCGCCGCAGAGCGCATTCAGCAGTGACGATTTGCCTGCGTTGGGTTTCCCGACTATGGTTACCCTCGCGCCGTCTCTGATAAGTCTCCTTCCAAGCCCTCTGCGCTCAAGCTCAATAAGCCTCTTGTAACAATCGGACAGCTTTTCCGGCAGGCTTGAAAATACGTCCTCCTCGAGCTCGTCCGGGTAATCCATAGCCGCATCGAGTCCAGCAAGCGCATCTGTAAGCTCATCTTCTATGCCCCGTATCTCATCGTTTACCGCACCTTTTAGCTGTAAAAGCGCTTCTCTCGCGCCGAGTGCCGTCTTTGAGTTTATCACGTCCATGACGGCTTCAGCCTCGCTAAGATCGAGCTTGCCGTTTATAAAAGCACGCTTTGTAAACTCGCCTGCCTGCGCAGGGCGCGCCCCGAGCTCGCAAAGATAGTCGAATATGCTCCTCGCCACGGCGTACGAGCCGTGTATGTACAGCTCTGCCATGTCCTCGCCCGTATAGCTGTGAGGCGCCTTGAAGAACGCCGCCATGCAGTCGTCGAGCAATACACCGTCTCTGACTATACTTCCGTGCAGTATGCTGCCGTGTGCGACATTGCGCGAAAAACACCCGTCAAGCACGGCTTTGGCATCGTCGCCGCTTATTCTTATTATCGCCAAAGCGCCTCCGAAGGGTGTAGCGGGTGCAAAAACAGTATCCGACATTGAATCCTCCGATTTTTTATGCATCTATTATCTGCCAGTTTCCGGGAAAAATCAACGCATCAAAAAAAGGCGGCACAGCCGCCTTAATCTCATGCCGTTTTACTCGTGGTCACAGCCGCAGCCGCAACTGCAGTCGTGATGTTCATGCTCGCAATCGCAATCATCGTCGCAATCGCAGTCGCAGTCATCGTGGCAGCAACCGCAGTCGCAATCTTCGATGTCGCCGTTTTCGAGTGCTTCCTGTACGAGCGCTACGAGCGTCTCAAACTTGTCGTCATCGACTGATACGAATTCCTCTGTATCGCCGTTTACAATGACCTTCATTATGTACATCTCGGGCTCTTCATCCTCGCCTATGGTGCTTGCATCGTACACTACGGCGTACTCTTCTTCTTCATACGTGAAGTAACCGAGTACATCAAGCTCTATTTCATTGTTATCATCGTCTGTTACGACAATAAAATCCCTTTCTTCATCCATGCACTTATCTCCTCTTCATTCTCGCATTTAGCGTCGTTAACTGATTGTATCTTATTTTCCCTAAAGTAGCAATAGAGACAATGGTCAAATGCTGTCGTTTTTCGACCTTGTGTAAAGATCCGCGCAGAGCTTTTTCAGTCGCTTTGGGTTGTTGTCCTTCGGCTTTACCGCACAGTGCATGAAAAGCGCATTTTTAAGCTTTCCGACCGCAGGCGACGGTGGAAGCTTTGTCCACTCCATTATGTCTGCGCCAGTGCAGTTAAGCTCATTTACGCTCATGGGCGTGCCATCACTTTCCATTTGAGCAAGTATCGCCCTCCACCTGTCCACCTGGGGAATTCTGCCCAGCTCTACTCCCGAGCCGTGTATGTCGGCATTTCTTATCTCTATTAAGCCGCTTGCGAACGTCCTGCCGAGCATCGCAAAACGTTTTTTTATTGTCGAGTCCTTTGCGGTATTGTTGAGGTCGTACATATGCTCTTTCACGAAGCCACACACGGTATCTGCAGTATCGTTTGGACAGCGCAGTCTCGTAAGTATCTCCCTCGTCTTACCTGTCCCGAGCATCGGATGAGCGTACATATTGCCGTCCCTCTCAAACGCCTCGGGCTTCGATACGTCGTGCAAAAGCCCTGCAAGCCTAAGCGCAAGCGAAGCAGGCGTGCAGGCGCAGGTGCGGATGCTGTGCCCCAAAACATCGTATCTGTGATACTTTGTGCGCTGAACGAAGCCGTCCGCCGCGCGAAGCTCGGGTATAAGTGCAAATAGCGCGCCCGTCTCCCTTAAAAGCTCCAACCCAAAGAAAACGCTGTTGTCCCAGGGCAGTTTTTCGCCCGAATCGGTTTCATCGCAAAAGCGCTTTTTCTGCACCTCAGGATAGCGAATGTCGCTGAGCAAAAGCCTGGAAAGCTCCGTCCACAGCCTTTCGGCGCTTATATCGAGGAGCAAATCGCAATGCTTCTTTGCCGAGGCAAGTGTCGCCGGGTCTACGCTTAGTCCGAGCTCACAGGCAAATCTTGCAAGCCTCATTATCCTAAGCCCATCATCCCTGAGCGTAGAATCTGGGTCTGCGCACGCCGTCCGAAGCATACCGCGCTTTAGGTCAGTGAGCCCTTCCGTGGGGTCGACCAACTCGCCCGTCAGTATGTTTTTATATATGGCGTTGACCGAAAAATCCCGTCTGAATGCGTCTTCCTCAATACTCGTGCTGAAGCGCACCCCGTCAGGCCTGTGACCGCCGAACGCATATGTGTCGCTTCTGAATGTTGTATGCTCGACAAAAAGCCTTTGATCGCCCTGACCGATATGTATCTCGATCATACCAAAGGCTCTTCCTTTATCCACGGTTTTAAGTCCGTGTTTTCTGCAAAGCGTTTCGACATCGTCTGGCTTCATGGCACTGCATACGTCGATGTCGCTCACAGGAAGCCCCATAAGGGGATTTCTGACCATGCCACCTACGCCGTAGAGAGTATAGCCCTCCTGTGAAAACAGCCTTGCAAGCTCTGTTAACAGGCCATCCAAGAGTTTGCTCTACCGCATGTTTTTTCTGCGGCTTACCCCTTTTTCTTTAGTATTACGTCCATGACCCTGTCGACAGCATCTGCGCCGTCAGCTTTGGTCATCGCCGCTATGTATTTTTTTCTGTTGTCGTAAAGCTTAGTCAACTCATCCACGAGCCTCTTTGAATCGAGCTCCCTTTGCTCTACCTCAACACTGTAGCCCTTCCTCGCAAAATAGGCGGCGTTTTTAAGCTGATCGCCCCTGCTTACTTCTTTGGGAAGCGGCACGAGTATAGCGGGGATTGCAAGCGAGAGTATCTCAAACACGGCGTTTGCCCCTGCTCTCGTCAGCATCACATCCGTACAGGCAAATACGTCCTTCAGCTCATCCGCTATAAACTCTATCTGTCTGTAGCCGGCAATATTTTCAAGAGCATCTTTGCGCTTTCCCTTGCCGCAGATATGTACTATGTCAAAGCGTGAAACCAGCTCATCCATTGCGCCCGTGACCGCATCGTTTATCGCCTTTGCTCCGAGGCTTCCGCCCATTATCAGCAATATCGGCTTTTTCCCGTCAAAGTCCAGGAACTCCAAACCCGCACTTCTGTCGCCGCTCAGGAGCTCTCTTCTGATGGGCGTCCCCGTATAAACGCCCTTGCCCTTAAAGCAATCGAGCGTATCCTCAAACGACACGCAAATATCGTCCGCATAGCGCGAGGCTATCTTGTTTGCCAGCCCGGGCGTATAGTCGCATTCGTGTATGACGATGTGCGCCTTATTCTTTGCCGCCATGACAACGGGCACGGAGACGTACCCTCCTTTTGAGAATACCACATCCGGCTTAATTTCCGCTATGAGTCTTTTTGCCTGCTTTATTCCCTTCAAGACATTGAAAACATCAACGAAATTGTGCTTTATATTGCCAAATGACAGACCCCTGCGGAACTTACCCGATGAAACGGCATGATAGCTTACATCGTCGTATCTCGACATGAGCGAGTGCTCTATGCCGTCCTCCGTTCCCACAAAATGAAGCTCAAAACCCTCTTTTCTGAGTTCGTCGAGCAGTGCGATAATAGGCATAACATGGCCTGCCGTTCCGCCGCCCGTCAAAACGATTCGCTTTCCCATATATCCCCCTAAACTGCATTCCGGCTGTATCCCGGGCATTCCATACTATTCAACTGCGCCCCGGAATGTTTTATTATAACACAATCCGATATCGACCGATTGCGAAGGCTTTCGTCTCACGCACAGACATCGATACGTTGCGGCACGTATTATATCACAAAGCTCACCGCGGCTGTCTACTGCCGCCGCATGATCCGACACAGGTACATTTTGGGAACGACGCCTATTCAAAGCAGGTCCTGCTCTATGCCCGGCATGTATGCACGCCCGCTCTGTTTGCCTCCCACAGCATTTCCTGCAGTTTGCCGCATTATATCAAAACCGAATCCCGCTATTCCGTGCGAAGTGCGGTCACGGGGTTTTTGCTTGCCGCCTTGCTTGCCGGAATAAGTCCGCCGATAAATGTCAGAAGTACGCTCAAAACTATGAGTATCAGCGCTCCTCCCGGCGGCAACGATGCGTTTATGTCGCTTATACCCGTAAGCGCGTGGAGCAACGCGTTTGTAGGTATGGTAAGTACAAGCGTCGTGGCTATGCCGATCACGCCCGCTAACAGTCCTATTATGAACGTCTCTGCGTTGAACACCTGCGAAATATTGAGCTTAGATGCGCCTATGGCCCTGAGTATTCCTATCTCCTTCGTGCGCTCAAGCACCGATATGTATGTTATTATACCTATCATTATCGACGAAACTATAAGCGACACCGCAACAAGGCCCACGAGCACATATGTGATTATGTTAATAATCGAAGTCACCGACGATATTATAAGCGCGACATAATCCGTGTAGGTGATGCGCTTGTTCTCCTCCACGCATGCGTTGTAACGCGCGATGCACTCCGTCGCGGCTTCCTTGGCTTCAAACGACTTTGGGTATATGTATATGTATGCAGGTGCGTCATAGCTCACCTTGCCGAACTCTGTAAGGTTGTCCTTGAGTGTCGCCCCTGCGATACATCTGTCGTAGAGCGAGAGCAGTATAGCCTTGTCCGGCGAAACGTCGAGCCACACGTCGAGCGCATTGCTCAGCGTCGCATCGTCTGCATCGAGGTCTATCCCGATAGGTGCGGCTACGCTCATGTCCGGTATGAGCTTTTCGGTGAGCGTATCCGACGGTGAGGGTGTTGCGGATGTATTCGGAGATGTCTCGGGCAAAGGCTCAGTGCCGGGTTTTTCGCTTTCGGAATAGTCGGCAAATGCCCTGTACAGCGCCGCTTTTTCCGCAGTGCCCAGTCCTTTTACATACGCGGCCGCATCCGCCACCTTTTCTTCGTCGGTAGCTGCTTCAAAACGCATACCCGTGAGCACGTTGACCTCGGGCGTATTCTCCTGCGCCCTCACGACCTCGCTCTGTGCCGTGTACTCAATATAGTAATCCCTTAAAAGAGACGTGTACGCAACCGCATCGGCGATAGTGGCAGCCGCCGCATCCGCCTTTGGTCTGATGACGCCCGAAATTTTCAGCTTTAGCGCATCCTTGACGAGCGACTGCGCGGTGAGATTATCCTCTGCGTACTCATATACCCCCTCCTCGTTTTTCTTATAGCCGTCGCAGACCGGTATCATGTAAAACTCATGCTTGCATATGTCTTCATATTCAGAGAAATATCCCTCGTTGTCCTCACTCGTGCGCGCGGCTTCGTCGAGTTCTGTATATTCCTCTGCGGATATTATCCCGAGCTGATAAAGCACGCCAGCGCTCAGCGTATTGCTCTCACTCAACACGAGCACGACCTCATTGTATGCCGACGGCCATTTCCCATGGAGCAACTCGTAGCTGTCGGTAATGACGGGGCTTATAAGCTCATCGCCCGGTCCTTCCATCAACTCGCAGAAATTCTCAGCCCCCGCTGCAGACGCGCCGAGCATGCTCGATATCCCATCCAACACCCCAAAGCTGAGTGAGCCGGACAGATCGTGTTTGCGAGCGCGTTTGAGTGCCTGCGATGTATCGGCATCCGAACGAATGAGCTCTCCGTTTGGGTCGTATGAGTATATGTCAAAGCTCAAATCGTAGGTGTATACGACCCCGTTTTCACCGAGATATTCGTGTATTTCGCTCGTCGTGTCATCCAGATAGCGTTTGAATGCCGTTAGGTCGTTTTCCGCAACGCTCAGTGAAAGCGCGTCTCTGTTGCTTCGTCTGCCCGCATCGGCAAATACGCCGTCCGGACGGGCGATATCCGAACCGTCCGACATATTACCCATGTTCATAAGCTCTTCCATGTCTATCGTCTCGGCGTTTATTGCAATCGGGTACGCCGCCATCGTATCCCTCTGCACCCTTACTATGTATTCGCTCACACCGTTTGAAAGCGCAAGTATGAGCGCTATTCCGACTATACCGATAGACCCCGCAAGCGAGGTCAAAAAAGCCCTGCCGAGCTTTGTACGCAGATTGTTAAACGAGAGTGAGAGCGCGGTAAAAAACGACATGGATGCCCTGCCCATACTCTTTTTGTTCACAGGCACAGGTTCCGTATCCTCCAGTATGAGCGGAGAAGTGTCGTCGGTGATAACGCCGTCCTTCAGATGCACCGTCCTCGTAGCATATCTCTCCGCAAGCTCAGAATTGTGCGTGACCATCACTACGAGCCTCGACTTTGCTACCTCGCTTAAAAGCTTCATCACCTGCTCGCTTGTTTCGGTATCGAGCGCCCCCGTCGGTTCATCCGCAAGGAGTATCTCAGGGTCATTAACGAGTGCTCGCGCTATCGCCACCCTCTGCATCTGTCCGCCCGACATCTGTCCCGGGCGCTTATGAAGCTGATCTACCAAACCCACCTGTTCAAGCGCCCTCTTTGCCCTGCGCCGCCTTTCCGAGTATCTCACCCCGGATATGGTGAGTGCCAGTTCGACGTTTGAGAGTATGCTCTGGTGCGGTATCAGATTATAGCTTTGGAATACAAAACCAATCGTATGGTTTCTGTACGAGTCCCAGTCCCTGTCCGTGTATTCATTTGTCGTTATACCGTTTACTATCATGTCGCCGCTGTCGTAACGGTCAAGTCCGCCTATCACGTTTAGAAGTGTGGTTTTGCCCGAGCCCGACGGCCCCAGTATGGCAACAAATTCATTGTCACGCAGATTTAGAGAAACCTCATCAAGGGCGATCTGAGTCAGTTCACCCGTCACAAACCTCTTACTGATACCTTTGATCTGAAGCATACGCACAACACCTCGACTGTTATTCTAAGGTCGCTCGGGCATTCAGCAAAAAATCTCGGCACACTCAGCCGAGACGTGACCGTCCCTTAGTGATTCCGGATTATTTTCTGTCACGCGGCAGATGTGTATACAGGCTCAGCGGTATTTTTGTGTGACGCGAATGAAAACAAATCAAACCAGCCTAAGCGCTGTTATTTGATAAGCTCCGCGACTGCCAAACAAATCGATTGCACCCGAAATTTGCATATAAAAACGAGCTTTGTTTAAACGCAAAGCCCGCTGTAGGAATCGCATAATTTTATCGTGCTTATTACAGCACCGTGGTTGTCCGTGCTGTTATACGGCGCGTGTAATGCCCATCTGCGCGCCTTATCGAATCTCTTTTCAATGTCGCGCGCAAAGTGAATGTTGAAGGTCGATGTGTTACGCTTACCCTTCTGTCTCGATTACGCTTACGGGGCAAGACTCCGCCGCAGAGCGCGCTTTGTCCTCGTTGCTCGAGTCGGGCTGTTTGTAGACCTGTGATACGCCCTCATCATTAAACTTGAAAACCTCCGGGCAGATGTTTACGCAGATACCACAGCTTATACATCCCTCGATTACTTTTGCTCTCATAATTACTTCTCCTTCTATGATTTATTGAAATACAACGACAAGGAGCATCTTTAAACTCTCCTTGGCGTATACGGAGTGACTTACATTGGCAGGCATTATGAGCGTTTGCCCTGCGGCGACCGTGTATTCGTTACCGCCTACGGTAAATATCCCCGTGCCCTCCAATACCGTCACCATTGCATCTCCGTGCGACTTGTGTGCACCCATCTCCTCATACTTATCGAACGCGAACAACGCAATGCTTACACCCTCGTTTTGTGCAAGCGTTTTGCTTACGACATGACCGCTTTGTATCTGCACTTGTTTTGCGAGGCTCAATATCGCCTCGTGTTCGATGTTTTTGATGTAGTTACGGTACAATATGTGACACCTCCGATGCTATAGATTATCCCCCGAAGAATCACATTCATTCGCTATGCGGAAAAATCATGTTCAATATTGGGCATTATTATTTTTGACTTTTATGCCAATACTATTTTAAAAAGGGGGCATCAACGATATGAATTTTCTCTGGACAGATTCGCTCACACAGCCTTGCTTTCCCTCACTCGACGGCGATAAGCAGACCGATGTGCTTATAATAGGCGGTGGAATGGCGGGCGTGCTCTGCGCGTATTTTTTAGAAAGGAACAATGTCAATTACATTCTCGTCGAAGGCGAGCGAATAGGTCACGGCATAACGAAGGGCACTACCGCGGTCATTACTCCACAGCACGATACTCTCTACAGCAGCATGATAAAAAAGCATGGACGCGAAACGGCACAGCTCTATCTCGAGGCAAACCTCAACGGTCTTTCGACTTACCGCGAGCTTGCAAAGGAGATCGACTGCGACTTTGAGGAGATGCCCTCGGTTATGTTTTCGTTAAACGACAGGCAGAAGATGGAGGACGAGACGAGCGCAATAAGAAGTCTCGGTTTCGATGCGGAATTTATCACGCGCACATGTATGCCTTTCCCCGTTGCAGGGGCTGTGCGCTTTCCTCACATGGGACAGTTCCATCCTCTAAAGTTCATTTACGGCATATCAAAAAACCTCAACATATACGAGAGGACATACGTTAAAAAGCTCGACGGCACGGTTGCCATGACTGATGGCGGCATTATTCACGCAAAAAAGGTCATAGTTGCCACCCACTTCCCCCTTATAAACAAGCACGGTATGTATTTCATGAAGCTGTATCAGAGGCGATCTCACGTAATCGCGCTTGAAAATGCGCCTCATATAGGCTGTACGATAGAGGACGAGGCGAAGAATGGCTTTTATATGCGCAACTATAAAAATCTGCTGCTCATAGGCGGATGCAATCACAGGACGGGTGCGGATAAGGGCGGCTTTACGAGCGTGAGAGAGTTTGCGCGCACATATTATCCTGATGCCGTCGAGAAATACGCCTGGGCAAATCAAGACTGCGTCACATTGGACGGATTGCCCTACATAGGGTCCTACAGCAAGAATATGCCGAATGTCTATGTAGCTTCGGGGTTCAATCTGTGGGGAATGACGACGTCTATGGTCGCGGCATTTGTGCTATGCGACCTGGTAACGGAGAAGTCCAATCGCTATGCGCCGATTTTCAGGACAGACAGAAGTATGCTCACGGGACAGCTTTTCTTAAACCTCGGTACGACTTTAATGGACTTTGTTATACCGACGACAAAACGCTGTCCGCACATGGGTTGTGCGCTGAAATGGAATCCGGCGGAGCATACTTGGGATTGCCCCTGTCACGGTTCACGCTTTGACGAGCACGGGGAGCTTATAGACGGTCCGGCTATGAAGAACGGCGATGTGTGAAGAGGGATTACAAAAAGTCAAGCGACCCGTAATATCAAGGGTTTTCAGACTTCGCCCACCCCTTTTGATAGCGATTTGATAATTTCCGTTGAAGTGACCATTATTCTGTATCTTACGGGTTTTTAGTTTATCAGAATAATTCCCGAGTGGTTGTTGTCATCAACGAGAAAGCTAAGACGGTAATACTCTTTAGGGAGATTCTTCAAAAGAGCAGATTTCGGCTCCCTCATTGGTTTTTCCATATCATAGACAAGAAATTCCGTGAAGTTGCAGGTCACAATCCAACGCGGACGCTGCGAATACGGGAGCTCTGCCGCATAGCGCTTTGCCTGCTGAAACGGATTTAAAAATGTTCCGTCTGACTGCTTGATTGGTTTGCGAAGACCCTTGTCTACGCCTTTTTGTTCGATCAGAACATGTGTTGACGGAATCGTACCGTCAATGAATCCGTTAGCCTTGTTAATATGAACCTGATCTTCAAATGAAATTAATTGCTCCGGATGCTCAACACCGATTATATCACGAAGAAGAGAAAGCCAAAACGGTTGACTCTCGCCTTTTTCATAACCCTTGTCTTTCCAACAATCAGAAAAAGCTTTTGCTGCTCTTTTTCTATCAGCTTCTGTCATAACTTCCTCCAATTACATCCACCCGCAGTCCATTGTTTTGTAAAATCCATTATCTCTGCAGGTATCGTATTCGGCTTGGTAGGAAAAACCCCGATTGTCCGAAGCACGGTGCTGTAATCCTCCATTTCAGTATCAATTTTGCGACAGAAGCCTTCCATGATCCCGGCAGCAACAAAATCAGCAGATTCAGCAATTCCGTCTTTACTGATAATGACTTCTTTTGCTTGCTCTCGGATGTCCACTCATTCATCTGCTTTCAATTTAAAAGCCACACACAAAAAAACATATATGCGCACTTTTTACTGTAGCGTGAAAAATTAGATTCTTCAATAAAAAACACGCATATGATTTTGAAATCCATGCGCAAGATTAATGAACATTATTATAAGGGGCTCAAATTTATATCCGCCTTCCTCGTCTGACTGCAAAGCTGACGGACACTGAGCTTATATCCCTGCCATCCTTGATAAAGTGAGTGCCGCACTGACGGAATATGAACCGCGTGTTGTGCTCTATGCATTGTTGTCTGACTGAGAGTACCCATTCGTAGTCGAGAGGACGGGCGTTTGTGTCGGATTCCCCTTCGACTATCACGTGCTCGATGCCCTGCAGATGCGGCAATATGTCCATCGCGCCTATCATCGGCTGACAGACCATGTTTCTGTGCTTTATCGGCGCATTTACGAATATCGGGAGGCTTCTGTCCGCCGCCTCCCGATTCTCCACGCTGCAGCCCACTGTCACGTTCTCCCAGCCGTCGCCCCGGTCTTCGGGTATACAAGCATTGAACCGCTCTATTCGCTTTGTCAGAAACAAGAAGTCCAAGTCCCTGCGCTCGCGAATCATGTCCCACCATTCCTTGCGCCACTCGTCCGTCTTTCACTGCACATCTGTTTTGCCGGAATCGTCGGAGCTGTCGGCGGTTTTGCTTTTATGCGCGCCGGTGTACCGCAAAACTAGCTTTCCTATAGTGCCCGTGAGCACGCCCGATATCACAGCGGCAATAAGAAGCACCGGCAGATATACGATTATAACGTGCGTCTGCACGAGGAAGCACGCCACGGCTATCTGCCCCACGTTGTGCATCGCCGCACCTGCCACGCTTACGCCTATGACGCTCACCTTGTCGAAGCGTTTGAGCAATATCATGGCAATCACGCTGAGTACGCCTCCGACAAAGCTGTAGAGCACGGATACTCCCGAGCCAAAAAGCACACCGGATAGCGCAACTTTCAGCACCATGAGCGCGATCGTACTCTTTATGTCCAAAAAATAGAGCGCATACAGAAGCACCGCGTTTGACAGGCCGAGTTTTATTCCCGGTATGCTCGATATAGGTACGAGATGCTCGACATAGCCAAGTATCAGCGCAAGAGACGTAAGTAAACCGAGAAGCGCTATTCGTCGGGTTTTGGTTTTTAAACTCATTTATCCACCTCGCCGTCGCTCAGCTCGACGACGACCCTGTTTGGCAAACACACTATGCTCATATTAAGTAAAAGCGCATCCTCGTCGTTGGGATCGAGCGTGCCTGCATGTACGCAAACCTGGTTCTTACAGGTCGAATACTCCATTCTTACTCCGCTCTCGTCTATGACCACATTGTTTACATGCCCGTCGCCCTGGTCTATAACTATAATGCCGTAATCGCTCACAGAGACCTGTGTATACACCTCGTCCCTGACATAAATCGTGACCGTCCGCCTGTTAGTCGGTGCGGTAAGCTTCAGAGCCGCCCAAATCGCCGCCGCCAACAAAACGACTGCCCCTATTATGAGCAAATCTCGTTTCCACGACGATTTTTTGTGCGTGCTCGCTTCCATTTTTACCTCAGTTATAGCAATATTCCCTGCATTCCCTGCACCGCAAGGTAAAGTATGAGCGCGTATGCCGCAGGTGTAAAAAACCTCATGCGATCCCCTGGCATAAACTGCGCCATGCTGTCGTAAAGCACTGATACTATACCGTAAGTAACGCCGCTTATCAAGCCGAGCTTCCACCAAACGACCTCTGAGATCCCACTTATGAGCGGAAGCGCCGTAAGCGTTATGGTGGCAAGTATTATCGATATAATGCGACTGCGAGCAGACTCGATTACCATATAACGCTCCAATGCAAGCGCCGCTGCACCGAGCGCAACTATAGTCGGCACGTCCCATTTGGGGATTATCAAAGATGGGCCGAGCGCCTTCAGCACGATAAGCACCAAGCAATATACAAGCGTTATTGCCGCCAGCAATGTGTTGACGATAAAAGGGCTTTTCTTCATGTCAGCCACCCCACTCCGTTGCGCTCGAATCTATATCTGCGCCCGTAACATAAGCTACCGCAGAATTGACGCACTTTGTAATCGCCTTTGAAGTCACGGTTGCGCCGCAAAGCGTATCTATTTCCTCACCCACGGTCAGCTCGCCCGTTTTGTCTGTAAACTGCCCGAGGAAACCCGCATCGAATGCCGCATTGCCGCCGAGCCCGCATGTCTCGTGTATATCCCGAATCGTCAGTCCCGACACCGTCCCGTCATTGCGCACGGCCACCCAAACGACCACATCGTCCGCATAGCCCTCGTATGACGTCTCTATAACGTAACCCGTATCTGCCTTGTAGACTTCTTTTATTACGGTGTCGTCACCGGTGTACTCCTGTCTTTCAAGAGTGGTGCTATCGGGAAGTATCTGCTTCATAACTTCTATCCGCTCGGCTTGTACGTTGATTTCGGCGGTATGCGCAAGAATTTGTTTTGCGCCAAACGCTATGAGTGCCGCACAGCAGACTGCGGCAATCGCCACGAGTAGATTCTTCAGCCGCATTTGATTCCACCACCTCTCGAATGTCCGTAAACCCTCGGCACGGTGAGCCTGTCTATAAGCCTTGAAGCCGCGTTCATAATGAGTATCGCGTATGTGGCGCCCTCGGGGAAAAGCCCGTTGTATCTGAATACGACAGTCAATACTCCGCACCCTATTCCGTATATCCATTGACCCGCGGGTGTAACGGGTGAGCTCGCGTAGTCCGTCGCCATAAAGAGCGCCGCCATGACTACACCTCCAGAGAGCAGGCTGTACGCCATCCAAAGAAGAGGCGATTCGCCTTTACCATATATCAACGTCAACAGTGCAACGCTTCCCAGATATCCTGCGGGGATCCTTATGTTTATCACACGCCTTACGAGAAGGTAAACGCCGCCTATGAGCAGTGCAAGCGTCGATACCTCGCCTATACAACCGCCCATACTGCCTAAAAAGCAGTCGAGCAGTGTGATCGAAGGAAGTGCGGGTATCTGCATATGGTGAAGTGACGTTGCGGACGAAACTATATCTACCGTGTTTCCAAGCCCCATCACCGCGCACGGCACGGCATATCGTACCAACGCATCAGGAAACAGGAGCATGACAAATGCCCTGCCCGAGAGCGCGGGATTGAATGCATTTTTCCCTATGCCGCCGCACAACAGCTTTGCTATCGCTATTGAAAATACCGCCCCTATTGCCACAACGTGATAGGGTACGCTCACAGGCAATGCCAACGCAAGCAGAAGCCCCGTAACGACAGCCGTGAAATCGCCTATTGAACCGGGTCGCTTTGTGAGTTTTAACAGCACCCATTCGCTCATCACGCTTGCGGCTACCGATGTCGCGACTACCATGGGCACCCTTGCCCCGAATATTACAATTCCTGCGACAAGTGCAGGTATGAGCGCAATAATAACGTCGAGCATTATCCGCGCGGTATTGTCATTCGCCCTGATATGCGGCGAGCACTCCGTTTTAAGCTTCACTGTCAGCTTTCTCCTTTAATACGGATTTGCCCCTGCGAAAACGCTGCACGAGAGGAATCTTTCCCGGGCAAACGTAAACACAGCAACCGCATCCTATGCAGTCCATGAGGTTATATGTCCTCATCTGACGGACGCTGTTTTCAAGCACAGCACGGTTGAGCATCAGCGGCATTAAGTTCACAGGGCATGCCTCCACGCACCTTCCACAGCGTATGCATATTGGGTTTTCGGGAATTTCCGGTGTAGATTTTAAGCAAAGCACCGAGTTTGTACCCTTCATCACGGAGACATTAACATCCGAAACGGTCACGCCCATCATAGGACCTCCCGCTATAATCAGCGATGCGTCGATAACGCCTCCAGCGCACTCGATGAGGTGCTGAAAACTCGTGCCTATGCGCACTATGTAATTTGCCGGCGCTTTAATTGCGTCTCCTGTTACGCTCACCATCCTGTCTATTACGGGTTCGCCGTTATGCACCGCCTTGTAAATTGCGGCACATGTGGCGGCGTTAAGCACAAGGCATCCTGCGTCCTTTGGGAGTTTTCCGCTCGGCACCTCTCTGCCGGTAACCGCTTTGATGAGCTGTTTTTCCGCGCCTTGAGGGTATCGAGAATTGAGCACAACGACCTCTATGCCTTTACAATTCTTGGCTTGAAGCTTTATCGCATCTATCGCCTGTGGCTTGTTGTCCTCAATGGCTATAACTATGCGCTTTGGGGAGAGTATTCTTGCGACTGTGCCAAGCCCTCCCGTGACCTGCTCCGGAAAACTGCGGAGCAGCGCATCGTCACAGGTGACATACGGCTCGCACTCGCAGGCATTTGCAATCACGGTATCGACTGCGCCCAGTCCCGATATGAGTTTTTTGTCTGTTGGGAATGCCGCGCCGCCCATGCCGACTATGCCTGCCTCGCGCACTATGCGTATCAGCTCGTCTGCGGTCAAATTCCGGGCTCTGTCGCTGATACCCTGCTTTTTTTGCGGCATATCGAGCATATCGTTTTCTATGACCACCGACAGCACTTCGCTTCCGTTTTGATGAGGCCTCTCTTCAACCGCCTTGACTATGCCCGAGACCGATGCATGTATCGGTGCGCCGAGACCGTTTACATCGCCTATTTTTTGGCCCAAAAGCACTCTGTCGCCCGCTTTAACAAGCGGAGTGCATATCTCTCCTATGTGCTGAATGAGCGGTATAACTACTTTTTCGGGCGCTTTTATCGTAACCGCAGGCTTATCCGCCGTAATGTGTTTATGCTCAGGCGGACGAATACCGCCGCCAAATGAGTTGTTCATTTCCACCTCGTCATCGCTTTATGAATGCTTTGAAACCGTCGCTGTAATGCACGTCGCCTGATGCTTCAATCCACAGCGCCTCGGCGTTGTAAAGCTCGAGCAACTGCTTGCCTTTGTCCATAGGGAGTATAAAGAGTGCGGTCGAAAGTACATCAGCAATGCCCGAATCCAAGCACAGCACGGTAACGGCTCTCCACCTCGTCGCAGGAAATCGAGTCGCAGGGTCGATTATGTGATTGTAACTCACTCCATCGACGGTAAAGTACCTCTGATAGTCTCCGCTCGTAACGACAGATGTATTCTCGGTATAAATCGTGTGTACATAATCGTTTGGGCCGCCGTCAGGGTCCTGTATGCCTACCACCCACGGCTCATTCGTGACAGGGTTTGCACCCGTCGCCTTGACGTTTCCGCCCACGCTTATTAGAAAGCCTCTCGGTGAATGCTCACACACGCGCTCCACGGCATACCCCTTTGCGACCGCGCCCACGTCGAGTCTCGCAAGCGGGTCGGTCAAAAATACGGTCGAGTTTGCTTCGTCTATGACAAGTTTGTCGAAACCGGTATGCTTGACGGCTTCCTGCAAAGCTTCCGCATCCGGGATATATGCGCTATTCGGGTCGTCTGCGCTCTGCTCCCTCGCGTCGTGCCAAAGAAGCAGTACGCTCCCCATAGTCACATCGACCGTGCCATCCGTCTCCTCGTTCATGTTTTTGCAAAACTGCAGCAGCTCGATTACGGGGCTGTCGACCTTGACGGGCTCTATCCCTGCCATGTCGTTTATCGTCTTTATATTGTTTATGCCGTCAAAACTGTCGTATACGTTGTACAGCTTATGATAATACTCGAACTCGTCATAGAACTCCTGTGCGACAGCCTTAAAAGCGGTCTCGTTCTCCGCATAGCCTATTATAGTCGTCACGGTATCGAATAATGTGATGTACTGTGCGCTGTAGCGGTTGAGATTAGTATCGTTGTCCGGTGTGACCGCAGTACAACCGACTGCCGACAGTAATATCGCCGCCGCGACTATTATCAGAAGCCCTCTTTTCATTTGTTCTCCTTTTAGAATGCGAATATGATTATCTGCACAAAAGCTTCGGAAGCATGGGTAAGTGTCGTAAAAGCATTTGCGATTTGCCCATGTGCCATGCGCTCCGAAGACTTGTTTTTTTGTGCGCGGCTATAACGTCCTCAAGTGACAGATATTATGCCGCCTTTTCGATGAGTGCAATGAAGTTCGTAATGCGAATCGTCACGGACGACGCCAGGTCCGCATCTGTAGCTTTGCCCTCGCTTACGGCTATATTGCCTACGTCTGCAATCGTCTTTCCCGTCACATACGAAGCAAACGCCGCCGCCTGTTCATACCATTCCTTGCCTATTGAGCTCGCGCTCTTCATGCCGTAGTTGTCGCCTAATGTGTTCTTTGAAGCGATATCTGCATTGATGTCTGAGGTTATTTTACCCTTTGCATCGAACTTGACACTCGCCTGAACGCCATCGATGTAACAGCTCGTCACCTTGTCGCCGTCGAGCGTTATTACCGCGACGGTCGTGTCCACCTGAGCCGTACCGTCACCATCTGCCGTGGCGTCCCCACTGCTTGAGATGTTGGTCATGCTCGTAATTTTCAGCGTATCCCCATGCTTTGCGCCAAGCGGATGCGCATTTTTTGCCGCCGCTTCTACTCCTGCGACGAAGCCGCCTATCCTTATCGTCACAGATGAAGCCAAATCTGCGTCCGCCGCCTTGCCGTCTGCCGTCATAGCTATGCCGCTTACTTCTTGTGCGGTCTTGCCTACACAATGCTGTGCGAACGCCTTCGCCTGCTCGTTCCACTCCTTGCCTATAGGGCTCGCCTGAGCCAAACCGTAGGCCTTGCCCAGCTCGTTCTTGCTCGGAAACTCCGTCGCAGTATCCGTCGTGAGCTTGCCGTCTGCGGAAAACTCTATAGTGCTCTGAACGGCATCTATGACGCATGACTCTATAACGCCATCGGCATCCACAGTTACAGCATAAAACGCGGATTCACACTTAGCTGCGCCGCCTTTATCCGCCGTGGCATCCGTGCTGTCTGATAAGGATGTCTCAATACAGAAGCCCGTACTTACTTCGCCTTCGCCAACGGGAGCGGAAGGGCTCGTCCCAGGAGTGTTGGTAGGTGTGGTGGGACCGGGCTTTACGACTTTGGGCTTACACGCCGAAACCGATAATGCAAGCGCAATCGTCAAAATAATGATAGCAAATTTTTTCATTTTTTTCCTCCTGTTTTTATGAGTTTGTTTGGTTAGTGTGCCCGTTTTTACTCAAAATAAATGAGAACCTTAAACGGCCGATTTTAGTATCTATAATCTCCAATACAGAGGTTTGCTACTCACGTATTTTTGGCATAGTGTGAGTTCTTAATTGTTTATGGACGGTTTTGCAAATACGCGATTGATTTGTATGCTCACCGACTCGCATCCGTCCGCACAGTCCAACTGTTCTGCGCGAGTTCACAATAAGTTAACGCTTTTGTGCCTCATGCCATATTGCGCCGACAAAACTTTGATGATAACATTTATATAATAATTAGTATTTTTATACTGTAAGTTTAGTTTATCTGTTGCATCTGGTCTTTTTATCTGACCGTATCGCAATTTGCGTTAACCTGCATTGCGAACAAACTCTATAACCAATTATCTCATGCCCTTGACGCAATGCTTGAAAGTGAGCTGACGAGCATACATGCGGCTGTGGTTACTTATCTATAGCGCATCGTTTGAATGCAAGAACTGAGAAAGGACGGAGAAAAACATGTGGCAAGATCAAATCAAAAACGGAATACGAAACTCGCGCGAGCTGTCTGAGTATATTGCCCTCACCCCCAAACAGCGTGAGCAATGCGACGCCATAACTCGGATGTACCCCATGATGATAACGCCGTATTACATATCGCTCGCAGACAAATCCGACCCCGACGACCCTATAAGGCGTATGTGCGTGCCGTCTATAGACGAGAACGACCCCTCCGGTGTATTCGATACGAGCGGAGAAGCGACAAACTTCAAGGCGGCGGGAGTTCAGCACAAGTATGCACAGACTGCGCTCATACTAAGCACAAATCAATGTGCCATGTACTGCAGGCATTGCTTCAGAAAGCGGCTCATAGGGCTTTCCGAAGATGAGCTGAATAAGCGTGCCGACGACGCAATAAGCTATGTCGCAAACCATCCGCAGATAACAAATGTGCTGATTTCCGGCGGCGATGCGCTAATGAACGGCAATGCGGTCATAGAGAAATACCTCGCTGGGCTGTCACAGATAGAGCACCTCGCATTTATCAGAATAGGCTCGCGTATGCCCGTAGTACTGCCCGAGCGCATATACGGCGACACTGAGCTTCTCGACATACTCGCACGTTACGCAAAAGTTAAGACCATAGTTATCGTCACGCAGTTCAACCACCCGAAAGAGCTCACCGAGCAGGCGGCAACGGCTATCCGCGCATTGCAGGACCTAAACATACAGATTCGCAACCAAACCGTATTGCTCAAAGGCGTGAACGACAACCCGAATGTGTTGGGCTCGCTCCTCTCCGGGCTTACGGGCTTGGGCGTAATACCCTATTACGTGTTCCAATGTCGCCCGGTCAAGGGTGTCAAGGGGCGTTTCCAGGTGCCGCTTCGCATAGGTGCACAGATAGTAGACGGCGCAAAGGCTATGCAGAACGGCTTCGGCAAGGCGGTGCGCTACTGCATGAGCCATCCCTTGGGCAAGATTGAGATACTCGGCGCAATGGCAAACGGCAATATGCTGTTTAAATTCCACCAGAACAAATACCGCAGGGACGAGTCGCGCATATTCACACGCAGGATATCCGATACCGACACATGGCTTGACGAGGACCTTGAAGGTATATGAGCTTTCCCACACATTCCTTCACTTCTGCGGCGTTATTTACGTTATGGGCAGCGTCCATGTATACGCCGCCAATTTTATTTGTTATTTCGGCTTAACAACGGCAACGGGAGAACATGGTAAAATTTGTTTCTAAAATCTTGTAAGATTGTTCCATTTGCGAAGTCATATAGGTGAACGAACATGAAAAGGAGGTGATAAGGTGGCGGATTTTGAGCAGATATACAAGGATTATTTTCGCGATGTGTTTTTATATCTCCGTCGGCTGTCAGGCGGAAACGAACGACTTGCGGAGGACATTACAAGCGAAGCGTTTTTCCGTGCGATACAGGTAATCGATACATTCCGCGGCGACTGCGATATTCGCGTGTGGTTATGCCAGATAGCCAAAAACTGTTACTACACCTACATGAAACGGCACCGCAATGTCGAACTTGTCGCGGATGCAGAACTCTTTGATTATGCGCAGGAGGCATCACCGGATGAGGCGCTTATTCTAACCGAGGATGCGCAGTGCATAAAAAAGATCCTGCATAACTTGCCCGATCCGTATAAAGAGGTTTTTATGTGGCGAACTCTGGGCGATATGAGTTTTAAGCAGATAGGAGAGCTGTTTTACAAGACGGAAAACTGGGCTTGCGTCACCTATCACCGGGCACGAAAAATGATTCAAAAAGAAATGGAGGTTTCACAGAATGAAGAATAAGTGCAGTATTATCCGAGATATTCTTCCGCTCTACGCGGAAAAACTGGTTTCCGACGATACATCTGAGTTTGTGCGGGAGCATTTGGATAACTGTCCTGCTTGTCGAATTGAACTCGAGCAAATAAATGTGCTTGTCGTACCAGAGCCGGACATTGACACCGAACCGATTAAGAAGCTGAAAAAGAAATTGTTGTCAAAGAAGCTTCAGACTATACTTTGCACGATAGCTGTAATGCTTGCATTGATGCTGTCAGTTTTCTCTTTTTTGACAGCGCCTGAGTTTTTCACATATTCTCCGGAGTTGGTGACAGTAACAGAAACCGATGACGGGATGGTAACAATCTCTTTCAGTGAAACAATAACAAACTATTCACTTCAAAAGGTCACCGATGCGGATAGTAATCAGTTGGTCTATCATCTCGAAGTGTGGTCATCCAAATGGGACAGGATGTCTAAAAAGCATGGCGTTAAAACTGCCGTGATAAAACCGGTGAATAGCGACCCGATTACTATATACTTTACACAGTACAGTATGCAAGGTAATGATGCGGAATCGGTTTGTATTTACGGAACACCCTCTCCCGAGAAAGGCAGCTGGGTTGTGCTGCCACGACTTTCGTTGGGCTACTGGTTAATTCTGAATGCGGGACTCTTCGTGCTTTTGGGTGCAGCATTGTTGCTGTTCCGAAAAAGGCAGCGTGTCCGCAAATGGATGGAACAGCTGATTTTAATTCCTGTGGCTTATGGTTTGGGACATTTTTGCGTGTTGCGTTTTTCCACGGTATCGTATTCCGCGCTGCGCGACCTGCAGTTGATACTCGCCATTGGCATATTGTTCTATTTCGCTTTGCTGCTTGCGTTGTGCATTTTCCGTGCAAGAAAGGCCGGCAAAAAGGCAGAGCGTGAGCTGTGAAGCGGAGGGCTGACCCATCAACGGATCAAACGACAAAAACAACCCGGACATTCGAGTGTCCGGGTTGTTTTACGAAGCAGAGCGCACCCTTTGGATTTCGCCGTATGTCAATCTGTTGTTAAAATCTCTACTGCACTCAAGTATTTACCGTTTTCGGATAGCCGCACAATGCCATCGATAATCGTGATGTCAAACAGGTGCGTCTGCGGCACATCAGCTTGATCGATGCCCTGTACGCGGACAACACCATCGTCGCATCCGACAAACGACAGGTCATACCATTCGGTGCAGAATACGGTTTCATATTCCGGTTGTTCTGCGCCTGCCTCGCTTGCGCTGAAAGTGAAAGTAAACAGCCCTGATGTCCTTCCGTAACCGAGTACGCAGTATTCGTCTTTTCCGTCGACGTCTATGTCAAATACAATCGAGTCATATATGGGGTAGTCGTAGGTAGAACTTATTGTACCATCGCCAAAGAGCATATTTCTGATGTTGTTTATATAAGCCTTCAGCTTTTCTTCTTGGCTTTCGCCGTCTTCTATCATCCAAACGTCAGCTATATAGCTCGATATCGGGTTTTGCCAAGGGATAATTGCGATGTCGCTCTCGTCAATATCGTACGTGGAAAGTATTAGGCGCATTTCGTCAGCATCAGTTCCCACAAGATTCAGCAGTTCGTAAGATACCCAAGGTCGCTGAGCTTCTGTATGGTGAAGCAGTCCAAACGAATAACTGCCCTCTGCCAACTGCCAAACATAGACATCAAGGCCGTTTTTTGCGTCAAGCCCGAAATATTCGGGATATTTATCCCTGAGTTCCTGCTCGTTTGTCGCCTGCTCCGTGAAATTCGTTTCAACCTGCACTATTCTTAAACTGCCGCCTTCAAGCGCCAGCAGTCCGGTTGACACAAACTCGTCACTGCCGTATTTCTTTTGATCGACATACAGCCCTCCGTTGCCGCCATTCAGCCTGAGGGTATAATCATATGTTCCGCGGTCCTCCAGGGTATAGCTCACACTGTTTGCATAGTCGTAGACTATTACGTGATCATCTATCATGCCCGACCCAAAACTGACCGTTGAGCAGAGCTCCGGCATACCGTCGCCCGTAAGGTCGCAGAAATATGCACACCATATTGGCATACCCGTATACAACTGCTTGTTCTCCTTTTCAGTGACTGCCTCTATTTTCCCTGCGTACCAGCGGAAAGTTACATTCGGGAACTCCGGAATATTGATTTCGGATAGACTGTCCCACGGCATTTTATCCGGGGCTTCGAGGTAATCAAACCATTCTACTACCTTCGGAGAAAAGCGAACTTCTACGTTTTCCACATTAACATATACGGCAATGGCTTCGTCGGTCGGATTTTGAACATTTACGCCGATTCTGTACCATACACCTTTTTCCGCATTCAGTTTAACTGACATACCCGGCGTCATATAAACCGGCTTACCGGCGGTTTCCTCTGTCGCTTCTACGGGTCGCAGTATGACCTCGGTATCGCCGAGATTTTCGCCGCAGGAGATTATAACTTGGTTTTTGGTCGGAGATAGCTCTTTGTCCGCGTAAACCAATCGGCTCTGACTCCCCGCCGGCACAATTATTTTTATCGTCGTGTCATCGGTTTTAGGGTTTGTCAGGAAGCACAGGGCCACGACCACGCAGGCGATTACGGCAACGATTATCACCCAAAACGCAGGTTTTTTATAGTTCAGCACGGATTTAACCCTTCCTTTCACGCCGATTTCACCAAATGCCAATGGGCAGGCAGCTATCGTCCTGCGGGGCGCACTGCAATTTATCAAGGCATCGGAGTACGGCTTTTTATTCTCTGTTCCCATATCGCGGATAACCTTTTCGTCGCAGGCGAGCTCGATATCCCTGCAAAGAAGTATGTAGGCGACCCAAATAATGGGATTAAACCAATAGACCGTGAGCAACAAATATCCCAACGGTTTCCACAAATGATCGTGTCTCCTCAAATGGGCTTTTTCGTGAGCAATGACATATTCCATATCCCGCTCATTCAGCGCCGACGGGAGGTATATTCGAGGACATATCACGCCCAGTATAAACGGAGTGTCCACATGGTCACAGATCCAAATGTTATCTACAAATACCACAGCCTCTCGGACCTTATTGTGCACTCTGATATAGCTTATCACCATGTATGCGAGCATTGCGGCGATGCCTGCGAGCCAAACAATTGTGGCAACAAAAGCAAGCACCTGCATAGGGTTAACGCTTGCCCCGACAGAGGGCGCGAGTGACTCTCCCATAATTGGATTTACTATAGAGTTAAGTACGTCAACTCCGCTGTGTATCGCAGGCGTATCCGAATACAAAATGTCGCTCGGAATTGTTTCCGCACTCGGAATCAAGCTGAATACGCTTTCAAAAGAGAATGGGAAAAGCAAGCGGACGCTGACGAGCCCCCACATGAGAACCGATATCCATTTCGGAGCTTTCTTTAATAAAATGCGCCCAACCATGACGGCCAAGGCAATCCAGCTTGCCGTTATGCTGATGTTTAATATTCTTAGGAATATCGCTTCCATTACCGTCCCTCCTCGTATTCCGCGACCATGCGGCGGAGGTATTCTGCTTCTTCAGGCGTCAAGCTCTTGCGTGCCGTAAAAGCAGTCAAGAATGCAGGCAATGAGCCGTCGAATGTCTCTTCAACGAATTTTTCGCTTCTTGCGGAATAAAACTCCTGCCTCGAAATAACAGAGGTAACTACACCCTTGTTGTTTTGGAATATCCCTTTATCGCAAAGGCGCTTGAGCACCGTGTAAGCGGTGGATTTTTTCCAACTTAAAACCTCTTCACTGCGCTTTGCCAGCTCTGTGGAAGAAATAGGCTCGTTCTCCCAGATGATATCGGCAAAGCGAGACTCTATTACACCCATCTGATAATCGTTCATAGTACTGCCCTCCCAGTCACTCTACATCATGTAGACCACTTGTAGTCTACAGCATGTAGACCGGTGTTGTCAACGGGAAATTAAAGCAGCCTCGAGTTTTCGCCCGTATGAATCGGGGTAATACAGGTGTTTTGTTTCTCGGCATTGCCTCGGTAGGCGCAATCTCACGCAGAGCACTCTTAAATCTGACATGCAATAACTACCCCCATATTTGATACTCCGACGCTCGTAGACTTTTGGACCATCATGTTGACATTATTTCTTTTCCATGTTATTATATTCTCAGAATCCGTTTGTTGGCATGTTAGGCGTTTTCTTGCATAATTCAAGGAAATTCCCGAGATGGCGTTTGTAAGTAAGCCGGTGCCTGATTCCCGTTATGTGCGGTTTTCGATATTTAGCCACAAGGCTTAATATACAGATTTGGAGGAAAGGAGGATTTTACAATGGGTATTGCATCGTTGGTTCTCGGTATAGTCGCTGTCGTATGCGGTCTCTTTGCATCCGGCTTCCAGTGGATTGGTGCGATCGTTGGTGTAATCGGTATCATTCTGGGCGCGCTTGGTCGCAAAAAGACTGAGAATAAGGGCATTGCTACCGCCGGTTTGGTTTGCTCCATCGTCGGTTTTTCCGTCAGCATCATTTCTTATCTTGCCTGTGTTGCTTGTGTTACCGGTTTGGGGTCTCTCATCGGTTCCGTCTGATTTGGATAATGCAACTGACAACCTAACTCACTGTTATTCGGATTTCCGTCTCAAGGTTGTTCACCAATAGCAGTGAGTTTTTTGATTTATTCGTGGAGGAACGTCAATGTATCCATATTTAGACATATTCGGAATGAGTATTCCCTCATACGGTTTATGTATGGCGGTCGGCATACTCCTCTCTTTCTATATCTGTTTTGTTAGGGCACGCAAAAACAAACTCGATATCGACTCTTTGATTGTTATTGCCGCTTGCGCCGTCGGACTTGGTCTGGTCGGCGCAAAGCTCTTGTATCTCTTCGTTTCGTGCGATATCAACGAGGTTTTTGAAAGACTGTCTCGCGGAGACATAAGTGACTTAGCCGGTGGCGGTCAAGTGTTCTATGGCGGTCTGATAATGGGAATAATCGGAGCCTTCTTAGGTGTACGAATATCTGGCTCGTGCGGCGAAACTGCTCTTTACTGCGACGCGGTTGTCCCTGCAATTCCCTTGGGGCACGCATTTGGGCGCATAGGCTGTTTTTTAGCCGGGTGCTGTTACGGTGCGCCATATACGGGCTTTTGCGCGGTCACTTTCCCAAGCGTTGGTGTAACAGAACCCGTATTTCCTATTCAGCTTCTTGAAGCCGTATTGAATCTCATAATATTCGCGATACTGCTCATTCCTCGTAAAAGGCTGAAAAGCGGTTTTGCCACGCTTTATCTGTATCTGACGCTCTATTCGGTTGTTCGCTTTACTCTGGAATTCTTCCGAGGGGACGAGATACGCGGATTCGCTCAAGGGCTTTCCACGTCGCAATGGATAAGCATCGGGCTGTTTGTTTGCGGATTCGTGCTTATTCTGATAACGGCCAAACAAAAAAAGCTCGCGTCCCAAGCTGTGTGACACAAGCGCACTGTAAGCTTGTATCGGGATTTGGCGAAGATGACAGGTGCGAGCCTATGGGCAACGTAGTGTGCGACCGGCATCGCGCTATACCCCATGTCGCGCATTGCTCGTATTTTTCGGGCGTAAATACAATTCCGGCAATTCTTCCAGTAAAAACAAACCCCCCGCTTTATTCTGTAGCTACAGATACAACAGGATTTTTTTGTTGTTCTAAACCCGACGCATTTCATCCCGCTCCAAGCGGCGGCAGGTCGTATTTGAAAAGCACCTCGTTTATCTTGAATATGTCGTATTTGCCGTTGACGATGAAGTATTCCACAATCACGTCGAATCTTTGACTGTGCGAAAGCGCATATCCGGCCCTCTCCAAAAGGTCGTCGGTCTCATCAAGTGACAGCTCGAGCGCTATGGCCAGAGCCAAAACAGTCCGCTTGCCCGGCATATACCCCTTGCCTGTGCGTATCTTGGAGAAAAGCTTTCTGTCTATGTTGGCTCGCTTATATACCTCCGAGTCTGTCTTGCCCCTGGCGTCTATCAAACGCAGTAACGTTGTGTTAAATGGCTCGTCAAGGTCGCCTATTATGTCCTCAAGCGCCGCAGATAACCCAGACGGAGCGCAGCTTTCACCGAGCTGCGGTGAAACCGAGGTTTCTCTAAAAGCTTTGCGCTCGATATTTAACAGTTTACGCTGACGGACGCCTCTCTCTTCGACGTAGTTGTCGCCTATGTAACTCTCGACCGCCCCGAGTAAATCCTTGCTGACCGCCAATGAAGCCCTGTCAAAAACCGCGAGATATACGTCCATGTCGTTTTCTGCGAGGAATGTCTTTATTGCACTCGTGGCTACCTGCAATGCTTTCTGCTTGGGATAGCCGTATATGCCCGAGGATATGAGCGGGAATGCTATGCTTTCGCAGCCATTGGAAAGCGCAAGCTTTAGCGACTCCGTGTATGCGGAATAGAGTTTTTCTTCACTCTGCTTTTCGTTCCAACGCTTGTACACGGGACCTGCGGTATGTATCACGAACCTCGCCGGAAGCTCAAAGCCCGGTGTGATTACCGCGTCACCCGTTTTAATGGGCGCGAGCTTTTCGCATGCCGCCTTCAGCTTTGCGGCGCCTGCGGCCTTGAATATCGCTCCGCAGACGCCTCCACCCATAGTGAGCTCGGTATTTGCTGCGTTTACTATCGCATCGACCTGCATTCTCGTTATATCCTGTTGAACAATTGTAAAAGGCATGGTTTAGGCTCCTTTCGCCTGTCTAACATATTTGCACAGGTCCTTTTAAACACTCCCGGCAAATCTCATCCCGTTTTCTCTGTTTAATCCCATCACAGAAGCTTTTCCATATAGACGGAAGTTATTTCTTCCGATTCGCGCAAATCCTCCGGCATGGGGCGGCAGACAAAGCCGAGGCGTTCATACAGGCGAAGAGCCTTCTGGTTCAGATAATTTGGGTCTACCCACACCTTTGATGCGCCGTTGCTGAATGCTTCTTCAATGGCAAAAGAGAGCGCCTTTGAGGCGATGCCGCGCCCACGGGCAAATGCAAAGAGCTTTATATCCGGAGCGGCGCTGTTGTCACATTTTTCATCGATTTTGCAGAAGGTTTCGCCGCAGTAAACGCCGTCCTCAAAAACACAGTAGTGATTCAATCTGGGGCGAGAGCTCTGCACCCATTTATACCATCGGGTCATATCCTCTTGGGTCTGCTGTAAACCATCGGGAAAGCCGACGTATTTCATAACATCGCCATCAGCCCACAGTTTTCTCACATCGGGCAGATCCTTTTCACTTGTTTACGATATCGTAACCATGTCGCGTTTTCCTTTCTCTTTTGCCGTCTCTATACTCTATGTGACTTCCAATGTATACATGATTTCGCTCAAGGGAGGCTCACTTCGAGCCATCACAAGCCTCCTCGCCTTTTTTAGCCATTATATAGCGATAACCGCCTCCGTGCAAGAAACACGTCTTCCCTTCTGCGAATTCCATCACTGTTGAATCACGTCATTTCGTGTATTATAATCATGCAAACGGAGAATCGCAGACCGTTTTCGGGAATCGAAAGGACAGCGCAGCGAGAATCGATTTTAATTACATGGTACTGAGGGCTTCTATTGAATCCGATATTGAAAAAAGGGTTTATTGGGCAACGGTAGAGACCGAACGGCAGCTTTGGGATGCACCGTTGGAATATGACGGACTGACCGACAAGAACAGGCAATAAGCACTTGAGCGCTACATGGCAAATATGCACACATCGGTTAAAGAGTATAAAAATATGCCTGATGACGAGGTAAGAAATGCTTTGCAGACATAAACCCGTGACAGGCGGTATATCGGTTGGTACACTGCCTATAACATCGACGAAGACTATTCATTTGCCACCGAAAAGGGATATTGCAGAATCGGAATTGCAATACCTGATATGCCAGCGAGAGGAAAGGACTGCGCATATCAGGCGTTGACGGCTTTCATCGACTATTTGCACGCAAACGGTGTCGACTATATTTATATGCAAACATGGTCCGGCAACAATTGCATGGTACACATTGCCGAAAAGATGGGTTTTGAGGAGTGTCACCGCGAATCATCCGTCCGTACGGTACAAGGTAAGCGCTGCGACGGTTTTTCACTCAGGTTGAACCGGGACAAATTCCGAGCGTTTTCAGGGCAATTCGTTTGACGAAGCGCCGTGTTGAGATTATTGTTGAAAGGGTGTACGATTAGAGAACAAGATATTCGCCGCCTTCGCTATCACAGCCAATATCTATCTGCGTCTAAAGTGGAAAACAGAAACGTCGGGCAGTAATCCGCGTTTATTCCATCCCCCCATTTCCACCCTCCTGCAAACAGCATATAATGCCAAAGAAAGGAGAGGAGAAATGGCTAACTACACTACCAATATAAGCATCCGCATGGATAAGGATGTCAAGGCACAGTCCGAAGCCCTTTTTTAATGAGCTTGGCATGAATCAGACCACGGTGTTCAACATATTTGTCCGCCAGTCTCTTCGGGAAGGCAGGATCCCTTTTGAAATCTCGCTGAATCAACCCAACAGGGAAACCGTCACCGCAATGGTTGCAGCGGAACGCATTACAAGAGACTCTTCTGCAAAGAGCTATGACGATATGGATGAGCTGTTTTCCGATTTGAAGGCGTGAAGGAAAAAAGACAGTAAACTGACCAAAAGGTGATGCGGCGTCGTTGCCGAGCATCCCGATTATCCGATGTTGTCCGCACAATGTGTCTTTGCACATTCGCAAGAGCGCATTCACTTAATTCTGTATTTCGCATTCCATTCGCGTATTATGGGTAGCAATTCTGAGTAGAGCGCATCTCTGTTACTCTCGTCGATATTGTACACGACCACGTTTTCGTGAGTGCGCAGGTCGTTTAAAAAGTCCACGTCCGTGCGGTTTTTAACAGCCGCAATTACGGGAATGTCCCCGTTTAATGCATTGAACACCGCTTTTTTGAAGTCCTCCGCCCGCGCCTCCATAAAGCCCAGCTCATCCATTATTATCAAGCCGCCCGGCTCTGCCGATTCAATGTATTGCACCCCCAATTCGTTGAACACATGCCGGTTTACGTTGTGAGTTTTGGAATCGCACGTGCCGAGTAGGTTGCGTTCAGCGGGCAACTGCCAATATTGGCCCTCGGCGTGCGTCCACTTTGCTCCCAGAGGATAGATGTGTATGGGGTAAAAACCCTTTGCGTCGGCAGTCTCCAGACGCTTGGTTATAAAGCCGTGTAACGGCAGGAAGTTTTCCGCCAGCAGACGCTCTATAAGTGTGCTTTTGCCAACGCCTCTCGCACCGCTTATAAGTATATGCTTTGTCATTTCTCCTCCGTTATCGATGCCCTGTGAGCAATAAGCTCAGCCGCAATGCTTATGGCGATCTCCGCAGGCGTCTCCGCACCTATCTCAAGGCCTATCGGCGTATGTATCCTTGCAAGCTCGCTTTCGGGTATGCCCATATCGATAAGCCGCTTATTCGTTGAAGCTATCTTGTGGCGACTGCCTATAACACCTATGTAGCTCGCTTTAGTGCGCAGTACCTGGCTCAACAGCTCAAAGTCGTTCTGATGACCTCGCGTCATTATGACGCAATAGTCGTTTTCAGTCACGTTTATCTTTGCGCCTATGTCTGTAAAGTCGCCGAGTATTGTGTCTGCGGCAGTCGGGAAAAGCGTCTTATCAGCAAACTTCTCCCTATCTTCAAACACCATGACACAGAACCCGATATGGCTCAATACGGGTACAAGCTCCTGCGATACGTGGCCACCGCCAAACACATACACTATGCCTGCTCTCGTTATGGGCTCGACGTAGTACGTAGTGTCTCCCTGCTTGAGCATGGCGCGGTATTTCAGCAGTGGCAGTATTGCGCTCTCATCAATTCCGCTATTGAATACCATGCCCTCGCCTTCGGTGTATATGTCCATAGCCACAACGCCGCCTGTATCTATTCGGGTAATCAACCATGCGTTCGCCCTGCGTGAAAACAGCTTCGCCGCATAGTCAAACAGTGCGATGGCCTTTGCGTCATTCCCTGCAAAGAACCGGAAATATACCACAACGGAGCCGCCGCATATCATACCTATGTCCGCCGTCTGATTGTGGCTGAGGTTAAAGCCCTGTGTAAATTCTCTGCGCTCCTTGAGCGCCTTTTTTGCAAGCTTTATGCTTTCGTATTCCACAGCGCCGCCACCGACCGTGCCTGCGGTAGTGCCGTCCGCAAAAAGCACCATCTTTGCGCCGCTTCCACGGGGTGTGGAGCCGGAACTCGCTATTATGCTGCACAGCACCATGTCCTCGCCGCGGCTTATGGCATCACGCATTTTTATGAACAAGCTTTCCATTTATCTGTCACCTCGCAAAACATTTTGGTTTGTTCATCAATTGTCGGCATATGCCGAGCAAGCCACATCTCTCTTATTTCGACAACATGCTCAACACATGGTCGAGCACCGGCAAAATCGCGCTTAGGCTTTCCGCCGCCGCATTCCCGCTTCCGGGCAGGTTGACTATAAGGGAGTTTGTCCGCACTCCGGCAATGCCCCGCGACAAGCTCGCCCTCGGTGCTACGCGAAAGCACTCGCTTCTCATAAGCTCATGTATGTCCGGCACAGCACTTTCTATAACAGTCATAGCGGCTTCCGGTGTTACCTCGCAACGGGCAAGTCCCGAGCCGCCGCAAGTCATAATCAGGTTTGTTTTCAATTCATCTGCTCAACGACTAAGCTCTGCGCTTATGCGCTCCATGTCGTTTGGCAGTATCGCGGTGTAAGCGACCTCGCAGCCGCTTCTCTTTTGAATAATCACTGTGCTTTTTGCGCTCCTCTATCATTTTCACAAACCATTCTACCATATTGGAGTCCGCATGAGAGAAAACAAGGAATGCTTCGTGCCAAGACCGTGATTGCCGCCATATCCTCTGCGGTCAGCTCAAAGTTAAACTCATCGTGAAACAAAAGACGGCGGTCAAACAACAGATTGCCGAGTCAGCCTGCAATCCGCCGCCCATTTCTTCCTCATCCTTAAGTAAATAATCCAGCGAACATTGAAACATCTCGCTCATGCGTATCAGTTTATCCGTTTCAGGGTAGGCAAGATTGCTTTCCCATTTGCTTACAGACTGTCTGGATACGCCAAGAGCAGCCGCAATCTGTTCCTGCGTGTCATTGTTTTCTTTGCGTAGTTTTGATAATTTATCGCCTAATGTCATAGTGCGTCCTCCATTCTGAACGATTCGTTCGCACCAATAATACCATTTTGATGTCTGAAAGACCACCAACAGCACGGTTCTAAATGTAAACTTCAGGTTGCATCGGCGGATTTATGCCGTCAAATCAGGGATTCAGTCCAAAACAACGCCCTTTTTCTTCCCATTTTTCTTTCTCGGATACTGCCGGATTCGGGTGACAAAATCGAGATTGACGATTTCCCGTTCGCCGGAATTTCTCTCAATGACCATACCTCCGTCATCAATTTCTTTGATAACGCCCTGTATGCTGCCTTCAATTGAGGTAATCGTATAGATGATGCATTCTTCCCCGATAAATTGCTTTGCAAGCTCTTTCATAACAACATTCTCCTTGTTTTGTTTTCTTCGGTTTTGTATCTGCCACACAGCCGCCGCTGTTCGTCGCCTTTTCAGGATACAGAAAAAGATAATCAGCGCAACAATAATCACCAAATAAGCTTCCATTGCCTGTCCTCCTGCGTTTCCGTCAGGAAATCTTATTCCCTGCCTTTGAATACTTTAATGCTTCCCTGCAATACACCGACTGATTGACAATCCAAATCAAACATACCGCAAGTGAAGGTAAGAATCCTATCCCGAAAACAAGCGCACAGATAGCAAGCACAATGGACAGGATTGTACAAACCATGTTTGTGGCAGCATAAGCTTTAAACGCACACTTGCCGATCATGATCTTCTCGGCTTCATCACAACTGTCCATCCATTTCTTTTGAAACTTCGCATCATAGACGGACGCTGTTTTTTCGGGGTTCATTTTTTTGGTGGTATCAACGCATTTCTGCTGAAAAACGACCGCTTCAATCATTATGGCAAAAAAGCCGGCAATGCCCACAAGGAACAGAGCGTCACTGGATTCATTTTCAAAAGTTTCAAAGCCATTGGCATAGGATGCCGCAATGAGGAAGTAAGAGAGAATCAAAGCTGCGCTTGTAACCCAAATCACGATAGAAAGTTTTTTGTCAATCGTATCCGATATTTCCTCATTCTCGCCGTCCCAAGCGGAGAGCAGCTTCCTTGCGCTCCGATAAATCGAAATACAGACCACAGGCACGATCACCGCGATCGCCAGCATCAGCCATGGGGCGATGTATGTTCCAAAAAACGCTCCCGCAGTTTTCATGCCTCCCGCCAGCGTGTTCAATCCATATTTTGCAGAGCAAAAGCCTATCGCCCCGCCGATAATCAAGCATATTACCATAATGAGTATAAATTTCGGCAGAGCCTTACGATTTGCCTTTTTGATTTCATTGTTGTCCATTTTCTTCTTCCTCCTGTAAATAGAAAACATCTTCCACCTTGACGCCGCATACCCTTGCAATCGTCAGGGCAAGGGTGACGGACGGCGAATAATCGCCCCGTTCAATCAGGCTGATTGTCTGCCTTGAAACGCCGCATAAGCGTCCCATTTCCTGCTGATTAACATTCAGAGCGGCTCTGCGTTCTTTCAAACGGTTTCGCAGTATCATACAGCACCTCCATCTGACAATCTCCTTTGTCTAATTGACAACTACCATTGTCATATTGCATTATACTCTTGTCATTCATGATTGTCAATAGGGTTCATAAAAAAGATATCTGCCTGATTATTATGAATTCAAGCAGCTATACACAAATATCCAGTTTAATTGAAAGCCCCTTACCTGATATGCTTACCGTGAATATTCTTACTGAGCGGCTTACCATACTCAGCCAACGATACATTGTAAGTTCTTACATCCTTCCTTGATACCCCAATACAACATAGTCATCTTCATAACTGTGTTTCATTCGTGTTACTGTCTGACAATTTCATACGTGTTACTGTCTGACGATTTCATATTGTAAGTTGCCCCGGCTATAATGGCCGGGGCTTTCTTTTGCTGTCATTTGGGTACAGCCTATCGGCGGCGGAGCTTTTCAAGCCGTCCCGGAGCTATACCCCCGGAGGGGGACGGCGGACAGCCGCCGAAAAAGCAGGAGGCGTTTTACGAAGCGTACCGCATGGAGCTGACCCATTACGAAGCCGCAGGACGCTATCTTGACGGCGTGATGAACGGCAGGACGGGCATTCCGTTAAAGGCATGGAAAGCGGAGCAGGAGAAACTGACCGCCGAGCGGAAGGAGCTGTCCCGCCGCTATCTCGCACTGAAAGACGAGGTAAAGGAAGCGGAGCAGATACGGAAGGGTGTTTATGCGATCCTGCGGGAGGAAAACCGCAAAGAGCAACCCACGCACAAGCAAGACCTTGACCGCTGAAAGACAGAGCGGCGGGACGGTAA
>SAMEA3663283__coassemble_772_pt1 | contig 67391 bp, 68 predicted proteins | sample SAMEA3663283__metabat2_low_PE_022 | metagenome-assembled genome bin SAMEA3663283 (sample SAMEA3663283) | pig gut metagenome | biome: pig gut; feature: pig-associated habitat; material: faeces | place: China | collected 2013
TGGCATGGGTGCCAGCAAAGTGCGAGACCTGTTCCAGCAGGCAAAGGAAAAAGCACCTTGTATCGTGTTTATCGATGAGATCGATGCCATAGGCAAGAGGCGTGACGGCCAGTTCGGCGGCAACGACGAGCGCGAGCAAACGTTGAACCAGTTGCTCACAGAGATGGACGGCTTTGAAGGAAACAACGGCGTCATTATCCTTGCGGCAACTAACAGACCTGAATCCCTCGACCCGGCGCTGACCCGTCCCGGACGTTTTGACAGGCGTGTTCCCGTTGAACTACCCGATTTGAAGGGACGAGAAGAAATCTTGAAGGTTCACGCTCGCAAAGTCAAGGCGGCCCCGGACGTGGATTTCCATACCATCGCCAGAATGGCAGCCGGTACATCCGGCGCTGAGCTCGCCAATATCGTCAACGAAGCTGCCCTGCGTGCAGTGCGCAATAACCGTGCAATTGTAACGCAGGCAGATTTCGAAGAGAGTATCGAGGTCGTACTTGCAGGCTACCAAAAGAAGAACGCCATTCTCTCCGACGAGGAGAAGAAAGTGGTAGCTTACCATGAAATCGGCCACGCTCTTGTTGCCGCCATGCAGACTAGTTCCGCTCCTGTACAAAAGATTACGATTATTCCCAGAACCTCGGGCGCACTCGGTTATACGATGCAGGTAGAGCAACAGGACAAGTGCCTGCTGACAAAAGAGGAATTGGAAAACAAGATAGCGTCGTTCACGGGCGGCCGTGCGGCTGAAGAAATCGTGTTCGGTCAAATCACAACGGGCGCTTCCAACGACATCGAGCAGGCTACAAGACTCGCGCGTGCTATGATAACCCGCTACGGCATGAACGACGAATTCGGTATGGTGGCTTTGGAAACCGTGACAAACCAGTATTTGGGCGGCGATGTGTCTCTGGCTTGCTCCGCCGATACACAGAAGGAAATCGACCGCAAAGTAATTGCTACCGTGAAGGAACAGCATGAAAAAGCGAGACGCATCCTACGGGAGAATCGTGAACTGCTCGACATGCTGGCGCAGTACTTGTATGAAAAAGAAACCATTACCGGCGAAGAATTTATGCGCATCCTGCAGAAAGGAGATGTACAGCAATGAAAAATCGTTCTGGCTTTGGCTGGATCGGGTTCATTTCCGGTCTGTGTATGCTTTTGCTCGGAGTTTTCACGTTTATCCGTCCGGAAAGCATGTTTACCTGGTTTACTGTAATCTATGGGTTGATTGCCGTGATAACAGGCGTCTGTGATATTGTTCTTTACATCAAAGCAGAGCGCTATACGGGATTTGGCCCCGTTATCTCATTGATTTTCGGTGTGCTTGGCGTAATGGCGGGCATCATACTGGTGACACATCCGGAAACAGGAAAATGGATTCTGTCCATCGCGTTCCCGCTATGGTTTATAGCCCACTGTATTTCACGCATGACACATCTGAATCTGATTCGGTTAACCGCAGGAAGTGTTTATTACTACATCTCGTTGGTGGTAAACATACTGGGTCTGATTCTCGGTGTTGTGATGCTGTTTAAACCGGCATTTACCTTTATCACCGCAGGCACACTGGTAGGAATCTATCTTATCGCATCCGGTGTGGAAGCAATTATCATCGCTTTCAGCAAAGTAGGCTCGCGCCGATAAATGCGAAATGTATGACCAGTTCATCGAGAAATAATAGTATCTGCATTTGTGCAAAGCGCCCGAATAACTTCGTCCGGGCGTTTTCTTTATTATAAGCTTCATCCTCACAGTCGAATCTTTTCATAGCTATATTCGATTGGCTCAAAACCGTTTCGACAATACAACTATAGCGGCTTTACTGTTCTTGCTCAGTTTGTGTATTGTCGATATGAGGCGTATAAAGTATAATAAAGAGTATTTGTTTTTTTGGAGGACCTCATGAAAAGAGTTCTTGGATGTGTAAGACGCGCCGACGAGCGCTTTAATATGATACAGGACGGCGATAAGATTTGTGTCGGTGTTTCTGGAGGGAAGGACAGCCTGCTCCTGATGTACGCGCTTAAGCTGTATCAGAATTTTTCAAAGCACAAGTTCGATGTTTGCGGAATAATGCTCGATTTGGGACTTGAAGAGCAGGACACATCCTCTGTTTGCACCTACGCCGAGAGAATAGGCGTTCCGTTCGAGGTCCTTAAGACCGATATAGGCGACGTGGTATTCAACATTCGCAAGGAGACTCATCCCTGTGCGTTGTGTGCAAAGCTCCGTAGAGGTGCTCTCAATTCGGCGGCGGTAGAACGTGGATGCAACTTAGTTGCGCTCGGACATAACCGCGAAGACGTGCTTGAAACGTTCTTTATGAGCCTGTTATACGAAAGCCGCCTCAACACATTCGGACCTGTTACGTATCTTGGGCGCAAGGACGTGACGATAATCCGTCCTCTGGTATTCCTCCCGGAGAAGTACGCGCTCGGCGTAGCGAGAAAGCTTGAACTCCCTATTATGAAGCCCCATTGCCCCGTCGCAGGATACACCACACGCGAGGAGATGAAGGATGTGCTTCGCTACTTTGAGACAATTATGCCCGACGCTCCCCAGAGGATAATGAAGGCCATTACCGACACAGAGAAGTACAATCTGTGGCACAATCTGAAGCTCCCGCCGAGAGACTTAGTCGACCCGTGCTCAACATGTACCAAGCGTCCGCCCACTGATGAGCAGTAATAAAAGATAGCAAAAAGGCGTCGTTTCTACGACGCCTTCATTATTTCTGTGCTTTGGTATCTCTGCACTTTAGCAACCCATCGTGATATCATTTATATCCGAATCGTCGTCTCCCCTGTCGGCTCCGGTTCCCACGAGTCCCACAAGCATATACCTGTTGTTTATCGGGTCGTAATATAACCTCTTAATAAGCCTGAAGTTCTCGATACAACCCGTGGAAGCGACATGTGTGCGCGGACCGGTGCAGGGATGCAGTGTATTGCCTATCATTATATTGCCCTCGTTAACATACGAAATGGGCAAATCCTGCTCAATAATCTCCTTCACCTTTGTCTCAAGGTCGTTTAGATTGATCTTCGGGTGTTCCCCGTCAAAGCTGAGCATAAAGCCGTGCTTGACATCGCCATGCCTGCACCTCTGCAGATCGGGCCTTTCGAGAAAAAACTCACAAAGGTCTTCAGCCGAATGCGCCATACGTCTGTATTTTACGGACTTGGATACGATATTGTAAATCTCCTGCGGCTTTGGACCGAACACGGTGGGACGTGTGATTATTACTTCCTCGCCTATGCCTATAAGCAGGTTTGCGTTGACCTTCATGTACGGATAAATCATGTCGAAGTGTTCGACTATCACCCTCTTCCCATTTTGGACCGCATTGAGTATCGCATCGGACAGCGCGTGTATCTGGGTAAACGCGAGCTCAAATCTTATGTCGATGTGGTACGTATGTGCAGTGAAGAATCCGTCGTCTGCCTGGTCGAGAAGTGGCAACGGGCGAATATTCACGCCGTTGTCGTCGTTTGTCAACTCAAGACCGGGGAACATGCCTTTAATAAGCATGCTTTTGCCCGAACCGGAGTCTCCGATTATTCCTATGAGCTTGTCATACGGACTGAGGTACATCTGGGCAAGCTGCATACCGAGGTCATATATCCTGTCACGTCCTCTCGGAGCAAAAAAAACAGTATAGTAATGGCTGTTCTGCATTCTGCCTGAATATGACATATGCTTCCTCCTTTAATTCTGATGCCAACATTATAAAGCATCTGAACACCGTTGTATACGGGCTTATATCTTGAAACGTCATCAATGTGGGTATATAATTAAAAGTAATATTGATCTATAACAATGACGCTGCACGTTTTATAACAAGACGTGTAAATACAGATTACAGGAGTATTCGATAATGAGACGTTCCATGCTGTTTTTACCCGGTAATACGCCTAATATTATAATTAACGGCGATGCGCTCGGAGCTGACTGCATAATACTGGACCTTGAGGACGCGGTTTCCCCCGACCAAAAGGACGCAGCTCGCTTTCTGGTAAGGAATGCGATAATGCAGATGGGTTTCGTTGGCTGTGAGATCGTTGTACGCATCAACTCAATAGACACCGACTTCTGGCGCGCCGACATAGACGCCATTGTACCTACATATCCCAACTATATAATGCCCACAAAAGTCAGCTCGGCAAGCGTTGTCCACGAGGTCGACTCTTATATTTCCGAGGTTGAGGAAAAGCACGACATAACAAACGGCACAATAAAGCTCATACCGCTCATCGAAACCGCTCTGGGCGTAGAGAATGCGTTTGAGATTGCAACGGCATCAAAGAGGGTCGAGGCGCTTTTCCTAGGCGGTGAGGATCTCACGGCTGACCTGCGCTGTAAGCGCACAAAGGAAGGCCACGAGATAGAATATGCGCGCACGAGAATAGTGTGTGCCGCACGAGCCGCAGGTGTCGACTGTTTCGACACGCCCTTTACAGACGTACATGATGACGAGGGCATCGAGGTCGACGCGCGCTATGCAAAGAGTCTCGGCTTCTCCGGCAAGGCTTCCATATCCCCCAGACATGTTCGCGTAATCAACACGGTATTCAGTCCGACTGCAGCCGAGGTCGCATACGCAAATCTTGTACTTGAAGCAATAGAAGAAGCGAAGGCACAGGGGCGCGGGGCGATATCGCTTAACGGCAAGATGATTGACGCACCCATAGTTGAACGTGCCAAGCAGACACTCGAGATAGCCGCACAGCTCGGCATGGAAGGAGCGCATATCAATGAATAAGCTTACAACTCTCAAAGAAGCCATACTTGCAAGCGGTCTGACCGACGGCATGACCGTGTCTTTCCACCATCACCTCAGAAACGGCGACTATGTGTTGAACATGGTGATGGACGAAATAGCCGCGCTCGGAATACGCAATCTTACCGTAAATGCCAGCTCACTGTTTAACGTACACTCACCATTAAAAGAGCATATCAGAAACGGAGTCGTCACAAAGCTTCTCACAGACTATATGTCTGCAGAACTTGGACGCTTTATCTCAGAGGGCGGCATGGATACTCCCGTTGAATTCAGAACACACGGCGGCCGTCCGAGGGATATCGAGCTTGGCATAACCCCTATAGACGTTGCTTTCATAGCGGCTCCTGCCGCCGACTGCATGGGCAACTGCACCGGTAATCGCGGCAAATCCGCTTGCGGTTCGCTCGGCTATGCGATACCCGATGCGATGAACGCGAGATTTGTCGTAGTCATTACTGACGAGATGTTCGACTATCCGCTGTCGGAGCCGTCTATTACGGAACAGTACGTGGACAGCGTCGTAAAGGTCGACTCCATAGGCAACCCTGCCGGAATAGTATCGGGCACGACCAAGATTACCCGTGACCCGGTAGGTCTTGCTATGGCTATGCAGGCGGTCGATGTGATAAACGCATCCGGCTTATTGAAGGACGGTTTCTCGTTCCAGACCGGTGCGGGCGGCGCATCTCTCGCGGCGGCAAAATACTTGATGGACCTCATGCTCGAAAAGAAAATCCGCGGAAGCTTCGGTCTCGGCGGAATAACGGGCTTCCTCGTCGATATGCTCGAAGCGGGCTGTTTCGAGTCCCTGCTCGACGTACAGTGCTTCGACTTGAAGGCCGTAGAATCCATAAGACACAACCCGAAACATCAAGAAATCTCCGCTTCACGTTATGCCTCACCTTGGGCAAAGAGCTCCGCAGTCGACAGTCTTGACGTGGTAATACTCGGCGCAACCGAAATCGACTGCGACTTTAATGTAAACGTGCATACCGATTCAAACGGCTATATTATCGGCGGCTCTGGCGGTCACAGCGACACCGCCGCGGGGGCAAAGCTCTCAATGATAATCGCACCCCTTACCCGTGCAAGACTCCCCATCATAACGGACAAGGTGCAGTGCATATCCACACCTGGCAGCTCTATTGATGTGCTCGTCACCCAGAAAGGCATCGCCGTTAACCCGGCAAACACAGAGCTTACCTATCGCCTGCGCAGTGCAGGACTAAACGTGGTCGATATAAGACAGCTCAAGGAATTCGCCGAAGCTCTCACAGGTATACCTGCAAAGCCCGTTCACGGTAACAAGGAGATTGCAAAAGTAATCTACCGCGACGGCACACTGCTGCACACAATCAACAACGTCAACTGACGGATTCGGAGGTCATATGAACATAAGAACGATTCATGCTCAAGAAATAACGGAAACGATCAAAAGGCTCTGTATCGAGTCAAACTGCCATCTGCCGGGAGACGTCAAACACTGCATCGAGTGCGCAAGGGAGGCTGAAGATTGGCCCGGAGCGCTGAACATACTCGACCGAATAATCGAAAACTACAACATAGCTGACGAGAACGTAGTACCTATCTGTCAGGACACGGGCGTTGCGTGTGTATTTATTGAGATCGGACGCAATGTCCATATCGACGGCGACATAGAAGACGCTATAAATGAAGGCATAAGACAGGGCTATAAAGAGGGTTACCTCAGAAAATCCGTCGTTGGCGACCCGCTCAACAGGGTGAACACAGGCGACAATACCCCTGCGATGATTTACTTTGATATCGTAGAAGGCGACAAATGCAAGATAACCGTAGCACCTAAGGGCTTTGGAAGCGAGAACATGAGTAAAATAAAGATGCTTAGACCCTCCGACGGCGTCGATGGCGTGATAGATTTCGTGCTTAAGACCGTCGATGAAGCGGGACCCAACCCCTGCCCTCCCATCGTCGTAGGCGTTGGCATAGGTGGTACATTCGACAAGTGCGCATTGCTTGCAAAGAAGGCACTTATAAGGGACCTGACACAAAGGAGTCCGTACCCGTACTATGCGGAACTTGAGGAAACGCTGAAGAAAGAGATAAACCGCCTCGGCATAGGTCCCCAAGGACTTGGCGGAAAGACAACGGCGCTCGCGGTTAACATAGAGACCATGCCGACGCACATTGCAGGACTTCCTGTAGCTGTAAACATAAACTGTCACGTCACGCGCCACATGAGCGTTACGCTTTAACAGCAGGAGGCACAAATGGAACATAAAATAACTACCCCTCTTAACAAGAATACCGTACAAGCCTGTCATGCGGGAGACACGGTGCTTATTTCAGGCGAGATTTACACCGCTCGCGATGCGGCGCACAAAAGACTGGTTGAGCTTGCCCGCCAAGGCAAACCGCTGCCCTTTGATATAAAGGACTCAATAATCTACTACGTTGGCCCTACGCCTGCAAAGCCCGGAATGGCTATAGGTTCGGCCGGTCCTACTACGAGCTACAGGATGGATGTCTACTCTCCCACGCTCATAGAGTTGGGCGAAACGGGAATGATAGGTAAAGGCAAGCGCGACAATAATGTCATCGAGGCTATGAAGGCACACAAGGCTGTATACTTTGCGGCAATAGGCGGAGCGGGCGCATTGCTTTCGCAGTGTGTAAAGAAGGCGGAGATTGTCGCATACGAGGACCTCGGCGCCGAAGCAATCAGAAAGCTTAACGTAGAGAACCTGCCCGCAATAGTTGTAATAGACTGCTACGGCAACAATCTTTACGAAAGCGGCAGGAGCGATTATCTGAATATGAGAAAATCTGACGATGTGGAGGAATAATGCGGATTACCATTGACCCGAACTCAAAATCCCCCATATACATACAGATTGTCGACTTTGTTATCGCCCAGGTAGAGGCCGGTCGTTTGGCGTACAACACAAAGCTCCCTACAGTGAGACAGCTTGCAAAGCAGCTTGACCTTGCCGCAGGAACAATATCAAAGGCGTATGAGGAGCTCGAGAAGCGGGGCTATATCGAGCTTAAACAGGGCAAGGGCACGTATGTCTGCTATCGCAGAGAGAGCAGTGACAGCAGGAAAGAACGCGCGATGTGTGCCATAGATAGGCTTCTCGATACGCTTGAAGAACTTTCATTTTCCCCTAACGAGATGTCCATATTCATTGAACTGAAGCTCCGTGAGCGCATATACAGGGAAAGCGCGCTTCAGATAGCGCTTCTTTGCGACTGTGACGAGATAGTCGAGCCTATTACACGTCAGTTGTACGAGCTAGGCGACGTAGATGTTCACCAGTATTGCTTCTACGCAATGACAACGGCTTCTTTGAGGATATGTGAGAGTGCCGACATCGCCGTTGTCTGCATAGGCTCCTCGGTGGCTACGACCATGCAATGTCTGAATGTTGCCAACACCATACGCATATGCATTTCCCCTTCTACGGAAACGCTCTGCAACATTGCAAAGTTAAGCCGCGACGAGCGGGTTATTCTCATAACCAAATGCGGCGACTTCCTGCACATGATGCAGGATTGTCTGCGCGAGACCGTGCCCGAAGTCGCATACACTACACACTGCACGGACACCTCCCGCGATATAGACCGCTCATACATACCCGATGTCGTGATAGTGCCACAGAGTTACAGGACTCTTCTGCCGGAGGGAACAGTAGAATTCATCGATTCACTTCCCCCCGAAACGAAAAGAATCGAGTTTTCGGCACATGCCGACAGAGGCTCGTTCATGTATTTAGAGGAAGCTGTCAATGCAGTTAGACAGACCTGCCGGCTGACACATAAGGGTTAAACGTTACTGCCATCTTTCGATGGCTTTTCTTATGCGATAAAACCCAGTAAATCCGCATTATATACTTTAATTCGCACTTATTATGATTGACATATGTACTATATCAATGTAAAATATTGAAGTAGAACACACCATTCTTAAAATTTCGAAGAGGTAAGTAATGGAGAAAAAGACACTGGTTATTGGCGTCATAGGTGCGGACGTACACGCTGTGGGTAATAAGATTCTCTACCACGCTTTCACCGATGCAGGCTTCGAGGTGATAAACCTCGGTGTTATGGTTTCGCAGGAAGAGTTTATATCCGCCGCAATAGAGTCTAATGCCGATGCAATAGTCATTTCATCGCTCTACGGTCAGGGCGAACTTGACTGTCGCGGAATGCGCGAAAAGTGTGACGAAGCCGGCCTTAAAGGCATATTGCTTTATATTGGCGGCAATATCGTAATAGGCAAGCAACCCTTCAACGAGGTCGAAAAGCGCTTTAAGGCGATGGGCTTTGACCGCTCATTCGGCCCGGGTACATCACCCGAGGAGGGTATAGCGGCCCTGAAGAAGGACCTGCACATGGAAGACTAAGAGGCGCATCATGAAGCCCGTATTACTCATAGACTTTGGCAGCACATATACGAAGGTAACAGCGGTAGACGTAGACAACGCCGTTTTGCTCGGCACGTCCTCCGCTTACACCACGGTTGCGACCGATATCAACGAGGGGCTTGATAATGCGCTTCGCTCTTTGCGTCAGGAAACAGGTATTACAGAATACTCCGAAAGTTTCGCCGCATCGAGCGCTGCCGGCGGTCTGAGGATGATTGCAAGCGGTCTTGTACCCGAACTTACAGCGGAGGCGGCAAGATGTGCAAGCCTCGGAGCAGGTGCAAAGGTGATCAAGACCTACTCGTTTGAGCTTACTGAGGACGATGCGGAAGAAATCGTGGCTTATAAGCCCGACATACTTCTTCTCGTAGGCGGAACCGATGGCGGCAACAAAGAATGTATAATCAACAATGCCCGAACGCTTGCGGCAGCCGGCGGTGATTTTCCGATAGTCATTGCAGGCAACAGAAATGCCGCCAAGGAATGCGAGCGCATACTTGCAGACCGAGAGACCCACATATGTGAGAACGTAATGCCCAAATTCGGCCAGCTCAACATAGAGCCGGCGCAGAAGCAGATTCGCGACATATTCCTGAAGAGGATTATACTCGCAAAGGGTCTTTCCAAGGCGTCGGAGCTTGTCAGCGACATACTCATGCCTACTCCGTCCGCTGTCATGAAGGCTATCGACCTGCTTGCAAATGGCTGTGACTCGATATCCGGCATAGGCGAGCTGCTTGCAGTTGACGTAGGTGGGGCGACGACCGATGTGTACTCCGTATCCGACGGTCACCCCAAAAGACCGAACACCATGGTCAGAGGCTTGAGTGAACCGTACATTAAGCGCACAGTCGAGGGTGACATAGGAATGCGATACAGTATACATGGCATAGTTGATGCTTGCGGTATAGAAGAAGTCTCAACGCGTGCGGGCATGACACCTGAACGCGCACAGATATTAGTGGATAAGCTATCGCAAAACACCGAGATGCTCCCCTCCGACGAGGAACTTGCCTCACTTGACGAGGCATTGGCGGGGCTCGCTGTAAAGACTGCCGTAACGAGACACGCGGGAAAGCTCGAAGAGACGTACACAATTATGGGCGTGTCTTATATACAGACCGGAAAAGATCTCACGGCGGTCGAAAACCTTGTAGTAACGGGCGGCTCACTTATACACACGCAGAACACTGCGAAAATCGCATCATGCGCGCTGTATGACCCGCTTGAACCGACATCCTTACGCCCCCAACGCGCGAGGATACTCATAGACAGAAAGTACATTATAGCTTCGATGGGACTGCTTAGCGAGCATTACCCGGAAGTAGCTTTAACAATTATGAAAGAGGAACTTATAGAAGATGGACTTGCAAAATAAGCGCATCACAGACGCCGAATTCCAAAAGATCCGCGAGGAAGTATTGATACAGTGGCCCACCGGCAGAGACGTCGACTTTGATGAAGCAATAGCGTATCACAAGTCGATGCCCCAGCACAAGATTTTCTCGAAAAAGCTCGAAGAGGCAAAAAAGCAGGGCATCACCCTCATTCAGCCCAGAGCTGGCGTCGCGTTGATTAAGGATCAGATCGAGCTTCTTACCTATCTCCAGGATAAGGGCGAGGCGGATTTGCTCCCCACTACGATAGACAGTTATACTCGCCAAAACCGCTATCAAGAAGCTGAAAACGGCATACGCGAATCCTTTAGAGAGCGTCGTTCGATGCTAAACGGTTTCCCTGCCGTCAACCACGGCGTAGCAGGTTGCAGGCAACTCATAGACAATCTCAACACCCCCATTCAGGTAAGGCACGGCACCCCCGATGCCAGGCTTTTGACGGAAATCTGCTATGCAGGCGGCTTTACAAGCTATGAGGGCGGCGGTATTTCATACAATCTGCCCTACGCAAAGAACGTTCCCATGGAAAAGACAATCCGCGACTGGCAGTATGTAGACCGTCTTACCGGTATGTACGAAGAGGCCGGTGTTTCGATAAACCGCGAACCTTACGGACCGCTTACGGGCACGCTCGTTCCCCCCTGTATCTCCCACGCTGTAGCTGTCATCGAGGCTTTGCTTGCGGCTGAACAGGGCGTTCGCAGCATCACAGTCGGCTACGGCCAGTGCGGAAATCTGGTGCAGGACGTCGCTGCTATTAAGACTCTCGAAGAGCTCACGGACGAATATCTCGCCAAGTACGGTCATAACGATGTCGTAGTCACCACCGTATTCCATCAGTGGATGGGCGGCTTCCCGCAGGACGAAGCCAAGGCATTCGGCGTTATATCCTGGGGCAGTGCGACAGCGGCGCTTTCAAAGGCGACAAAGGTCATAGTCAAGACCCCCCACGAGGCGGCAGGTGTACCCACAATGGAAGCAAACGCTCAGGGTTTGAGGTGTACAAAGCAGCTAATCACCATGCTCAGCGACCAGACCTGCACGGCAAATACTCTCGAGATGGAGATGGAAGTAATCCGCAGGGAAACTCGCAGCTTGCTCGACAAGTGCATAGAGCTCGGCAACGGCGATATAGCCATAGGCGTTGTTCGCGCTGTGCAGGCAGGCGTAATCGACATTCCGTTCGCGCCGTCCCGCTTTAACGCAGGCAGAATGCTCCCCGCAAGAGACAACAATGGCGCAATCAGAATTCTCGATCCGGGCAATATGCCGCTCCCAAAGGATATGCTCGACTTCAACCGCCAGATGATCGAAGAGCGTGCAAAGGTTGAAAAGCGCAAGGCTTCGTTCCAGATGGTAATTGACGACGTTTATGCAATAAGCAAAGGTCGGCTCGTAGGTCGTCCTCAGAATAGCAGATAATTGAGGTGCAATATGAAAATCATTGATGTAGTTTGCTCGGCAGGGCGCACAGGTTTCTATTTCGACGACCAGCGCGCAATTAAGGGCGGCGCCGTTTCCGACGGCAACGCATACAAGGGCGATCCCGTTACCCCCGGCTTTACAGCGGTTCGTCAGGCAGGCGAGTCTATTTCCGTCATGCTTGTACTCGAGGACGGTCAGATTGCTTATGGCGACTGTGCGGCGGTTCAGTACAGCGGTGCCGGCGGACGTGATCCCCTGTTCCTCGCTTCAGACTTCATACCCGTTATTATTGATAACATAAAGCCCGTTCTCGTGGGTAAGGAGGCCGACAGCTTCCGCGGACTCTCAGAGCTCGTCGAATCGATTACGGTAGACGGCAGGAGACTGCACACCGCCATCCGTTACGGCGTAACTCAGGCCATACTTGACGCCGTCGCTAAGGCAACTCATCGTCTCATGTGCGAAGTTGTAGCAGACGAATACAACTGCGACGTTTCGGATAAGCTGCTCCCCATATTCACACAGTCCGGCGACGACAGGTACAAGAACTCCGATAAGATGATTATCAAGGGCGCACAGGTCCTCCCCCATGCCCTCATCAACAACGTCAAGACAAAGCTCGGTGAGCATGGCGAGCTCCTTGAGGAGTATGTCGGCTGGCTGCGTGACAGGATTATAGAACTGCGTACAGATGACAGCTATGCCCCCGTAATGCACATCGATGTTTATGGCACAATAGGCGCACTGTTCGGAGACGACAACTACACTGCTATGGCAGACTATATCGCCAAGCTCGAACAGGCCGCAAAGCCTTTCCACCTCCGCATAGAAGGCCCGATGGACGTTGAGGACAGGGAAAAGCAGATGATGGCACTCAAGACCCTCACAAAGGAACTCGACGATCGCGGAATCGACGTAGAGCTCGTAGCTGACGAGTGGTGCAACACACTCGAGGATATCAAGTACTTCGCCGACAACAAGGCAGGCCACATGATTCAGATTAAGACCCCCGACCTCGGCGGCATCAACAACACCGTTGAAGCAGTTATCTACTGCAAGGAAAGAGGAATCGGCGCATATCAGGGCGGCACTTGCAACGAGACCGACCGTTCCGCTCAGGTCTGCATACACTGCGCAATGGCGACACAGCCTACTCAGATACTGGCTAAGCCGGGTATGGGCGTAGACGAGGGCTATATGATTGTCTACAACGAGATGCAGAGAATTATTGCGCTCAGGAAGGCACTCAGAAAGTAATTGCCACACAACATAAAAGGCGGGACTCCCCCGCCTTTTATTGTGCCTTGCTCGATATTTCCCGAGAAATCTACAGGCACTCTCACGCTATAATGTCGCTTTGTTCTGTACTTGCTATATTAACAGCCTGCTGAGCAGGGTGTTTTGTATTTATTCGAGATAGATCCCTACGAGTTCCATATTTGTGTTGAAGAGGAATGAGTAAACCCTGCTCATTTTCTCAAACTTACAGGTGAGCACCACAAGGGCACAGTCCGCTCCGGTTATCGCATCCTTCTGTCCTACCACAGAAACGTTGTTTATTTCCCTAAATGCGCCGGATTCATCCATAGCCGCACCCCACTCGGATTCGAGTTCCTCTGCTGTAAGCTGATCTCTAAGCGACGGCGAAAGCATATTGACGACGGACTCGTACTCCCTGTCGTTAATGAGAGAAGCGATCTGTCTGCCGCATAGCTCTACCTGCGCCTTATCATATGCGGGTGAAAGTGCTTCACTTTGATCGACACAGCCTGCCGCAAACAAAATGAATATGCAAACTGTCAAAGCAACTGTAGTCGCAATAACTCTCTTCATAAGCACACCTCGCGCCTTCAATCATAGTGGTTATCTGCAGAAGCTCTCTATATAGCTGTCCCTGCTCTTTTTGATGATTTCTCTTGCAACATCCGCTCCCTGTACATCGTTGACTACAGTTTCCTTGTTTTCGAGATTCTTATACACGGAGAAGAAGTGCTGCATCTCTCTGAAAACATGGGCGGGAAGCTGTGTTATGTCTGTATAACCGTTGTAGGTCGGGTCGCTGAACGGTATGGCTATTATCTTCTCATCGAGCTTGCCGCTGTCCATCATAGTTATGACCCCTATCGGATAACAGCGCACCAGACACATCGAGTGTATGCATTCACTGCACAGTATAAGCACATCGAGGGGGTCTCCGTCATCTGCGTATGTTCTGGGTATAAAGCCGTAGTTAGCAGGATAATGTGTCGAAGTATACAGAATCCTGTCAAGTATCAGTCTGCCCGTCTCTTTATCGAGTTCGTATTTTGCCTTTGAGCCCTTTTCTATCTCTATAACGGCGATAAAGTCGTCGTCATTCACACGAGAAGGGTTTATATCATGCCAAATATTGGACACCGGTGTACACCTCTTTTTTGTTTATAATGCCTACAATAGCACACAACATGGCAGTTTTCAATAACCCAAAACTCAACAGACTCCTAATATTATATGCCGTCTGTCCATCTTTACTATACGTCGATTCGCACTGCGAAATCCTTTTTTCATGCTGTCTTACAGATTATGTTTGGACCGGCTTGGACATAGTGTTACCCTAAAATCAGACTCACTCCTGATTGACCGCGATTTATCGGCCATGATAACAAAAGCGTACTGAATATGGCATGTGAAGCAACAGACAGCATATTTGTGAACAATCGAGCAAGAGTTTTCATCAAAAAAGCTGATAGATAACTGATATTTGCCCACCATTCAAGAGGTTTTTATGCTATGTCAGCTCGATGCGACACTTATATCCGAAACATGCAAGGTTCAGTTGTGTTGACATAACTTTTTTCCTCTACATGCTTTATTTAATAATAAATGATCTGGATAGAATTTTGTCGTTGTTTGAATTATCTATTGCTATGGGTTTGAGCGATGTTTGCTCAGTGGGTTTGATGGAAAGAGCATACTTTTCCAAACTACCCTGTTACTCACGATTTGACAAAAATTGTTCGAGATTCATCGCATGATGATACTTTACGGAAGCCTTCCGATCTTTCTCGATTATAGTATGTGTTAAGTCGATGTTATTGATAGCAGCAATGGCAACTATATAGTGAAGCATGTCCGCCAGCTCCGTCCCCAACTCATCCTGCAAATCACTTCCGTCAGAGGACTTCCTCCCTGCACGCTTATTCAGTATTTCTGCGACTTCGCCAATCTCCTCTACCAGCTTCATAAACAGACTCTGCTCATTGGCCCAGCCACAATAATGGCCTAACAAGTAGCTTTGTAATGCGTATATTGTTATTTGCATATTACGTTCTCCTTAGCTGTGTTGATGGATGAAACCGGCGTACGGCGAATGACGCCGCAAGCGTGTAAGCGCTTCCTGTATTCTATCGTATTATAAAATCCGCCCACCGCCGCAGCGTTTTCACACATTACAGGCGCATTTTTCGCACGAATTGCATTTCATAAATCTCACAAGGGAGATTCTTAGCTGTATATCGCTTATGTGATGTGACATACTTGCTTTACAAGTGCGATATAACATCCGTTCTTTTCATACGCGAAGCGTATACCACCTGCATAGCAGATATCATGCCGACACGTATATTACCCGTTACGGTGGGGAACGGATATCATTGAAAAAAAGCACTTGTCGAAACAAGTGCTTCTCTTGGTGGAGCATAGCGGACTCGAACCGCTGACATCCACACTGCCAGTGTGGCACTCTACCAACTGAGCTAATGCCCCAAGCAAGAGCTATTATAACGTATGTTGGTTTTGTTGTAAAGTAGTTTTTTGAGGGTGGCAATTAAATATATAACACAACTAATTCCTGTACCTCTGCCTTGACTCGTCCGACCGCCTGCTTGAAGCATCATTGCCATACCCAGCGTACTTGCCATAACGCCCGCTTAAAGAAACAGCAAGTCATAGACTCACGACTCACCAGATATATTATCAAATTATTCCGTATATATTTCACTAAAAACCCCTAACCTATCAACATCACATCCGCAATAATATCAGAAAACAAGCCATATTCCGTATCATACTGCAGTCTTTAAGCATAAATAAAAAAAGTGTTTGACATTGGTATGTAGCTTATGTATAATATCTCTCGTGCGAGACGAAACGATAGACGGGGTGTAGCGCAGTCCGGTAGCGCACGTGCTTTGGGAGCATGGGGTCGCGGGTTCAAATCCCTCCACCCCGACCATGATAATGGCCCCTTGGTCAAGCGGTTAAGACACCGCCCTTTCACGGCGGTAACAGGAGTTCGAGTCTCCTAGGGGTCACCAACATCCGTGCGTTATTTGGGCCTTTAGCTCAGTTGGTCAGAGCGGTCGGCTCATAACCGATTGGTCCGGGGTTCGAGTCCCTGAAGGCCCACCAAGTACGGCCCGGTAGTTCAGTTGGTTAGAATGCCAGCCTGTCACGCTGGAGGTCAGGGGTTCGAGCCCCCTCCGGGTCGCCATTAGTTTCTAGCATGCTGGTGTAGCTCAATTGGCAGAGCAGCTGATTTGTAATCAGCAGGTTGCGGGTTCGAGTCCCATCACCAGCTCCAATTTAATATCGTGGATGGGTTCCCGAGCGGCCAAAGGGAGCAGACTGTAAATCTGCCGTCAGTGACTTCGATGGTTCGAATCCATCCCCATCCACCACCTTTTTTTATACCGCGGGAATGGCGGAATTGGCAGACGCGTACGGTTCAGGTCCGTATGGTGGCGACATCGTGCAGGTTCAAGTCCTGTTTCCCGCACCATAAAGCAGGAGACGCTGGGGGCGTCTCCTGCTTTTTTAGTTGATAGTTGTATTTTGAAAACCATCGGGTTATGAGAATGATAATGTTGCCTTTCGTTGCGATACAGCCTAAAATGGACAATCGATGCTATGCTTGAGTTTTTTCAACCCATTCATTCCAACGTGGGTCAGCTTTGATTTCTTTCTCAACTGTGCAATAATCTGTGTTACTCCAGAAAGGCCAATCATCAAGCAAAGACGTAGCTATGTCCTTATGGACACTTGTTTTGTATGTAACAAAAGACACAAGCGGAGCTGTCAGGGTGTGCTCCTTTCCGTATTTTTACCAATGGTATAAAAAATAAAATCTTTTTAGTATGAACAGTGTGTTCACTTCTTTCTCTGTTTCCTTTATAATGGATACATACAAAGGCGAAAGGAGGCGGGCGCAGGGAAATGATGCTTGCCGAGAATATCCGCAGGTTCCGCAAACAAAGGTCGCTGACCATGGAGCAGCTTGCCGAGGCGCTCGGCGTGACGGCGGGTGCGGTATATAAATGGGAGGCAAAGCTTTCTTTGCCGGAGCTACATATGATTCTGGAGATGGCGGACTTTTTCGACACGTCCGTGGACGTTCTGCTGGGATACAAAATGAAGGACAACCGATTGGCGGCGACTGTGCAACAGCTGAAAGAATATCGCCACGACAAGGACCGCGCCGGGCTTTCGGCGGTAGAAAAGGCATTGAAGAAATACCCGAACGCCTTTGACGTCGTTCACGAAAGCGCCGTTCTGTATCGAGTGTTCGGTGTGGAAAGTCAGGAGAACAGCATGTTGCGTCGAGCTTTGGAGCTGCTGGAAGAATCTCTTGTGCTGCTCCCACAAAATACAGACCCGGAAATCAGCGAGCAGACGATCTACGGCGAGATGGCAGACGTTTACCTGATGCTGGACGAAGGAGAGAAGTCCGTAGAGCTTTTGAAAAAGCACAACGCAGGCGGGCTTTACAACGACATGATCGGGCTCACGCTGGCTACCAACCTCAGATGCCCGGAGGAGGCCGTGCCGTTTTTGTCAGAAGCCCTGCTTCAAAGCGTTGTCACTCTCATCCGCACAGTTTCCGGATATGTAAATATTTTCATTGCGCGGGGGGATATTTCCTCCGCCCGGGCGATCCTGTTTTGGGGGATCGCGCTGATTTCGGGCTTGAAGGAAGCGGAAAAGCCTGGCTTCCTAGATAAGATGAACGGGGTATTTCACGTATGCCTTGCCTATACGCAGATCAAGGAAGGCAATGAGGGTGAGGTGCGCGCTTCCTTGGAGAAGGCCCGGATGCTTGCGCGGTGCTTCGACGCCACCCCCAGTTATGATGCAAGCACCGTCCGCTTTGTCGCCCATCTTGACCGGGCGAGCGCCCATGACAATCTCGGAAGGACGGCGATGGAAAGCCTGGAAAACGCCGTCAAAGCCTTTGGGGACGGAACGCTATCCGCCCTGTGGAAGGAGATGAACGAGCATGGGGAATAAGCCGCTGAAAAAACAACTCATCTCACAATTCTATTACAAGAACATTCCGGTTCTCTGCGTTGCCGTTTTCAGTTCGCTGGTTTCCGGCACGCTCAATCTGATCCTGTCGTGGATCATCCGGCAGCTGATCGACGCCGCTTCGGGGGTGCAGGACGCACTTCCCCTCGGCATCCTTGCTAAAATCTGCGGGGGTTTTCTGCTGCTGTGTATCGCAGCTTTTCTGCTGGACTATATCTCGGTACCCTTCTATATCCGGCGGGCTATGCGGCAATATAAGGACTTTGCATTCCAAAAGCTCACGGAAAAAAGCATCTCATCCTTTCGGGATGAGAGCACGGCCTCCTATTTGTCGGCGCTGACCAATGACGCGACAAGCATCGAGGCAAATTATCTCGATCAACAGCTCTCCCTGATTACAAAAACGATTACCTTCCTCGGCGCTCTCGGACTGATGCTGTGGTATTCGCCGCTGATGACCGTGATCGCAGTCAGCGTTACCATCCTTCCCCTCATTGCGTCCTTGCTGACGGGAAGCAAGCTGGAAGCCGCGGATAAGAGGGTTTCCGAGCGAAACAAGGATTTTACCGCAGCCCTCAATGACTGCCTCAGCGGTTTTTCCGTCGTCAAGAGCTTCAAGGCGGAAAAGGAGATTTTCAAGCTGTTCGCCGCAAACAATCGAGCTCTGGAGGGCGAAAAGTTCGGCAAGCGGCGGATCAAGATCATCGTGGGGATGATCGGGGCTGTGGCCGGTATCTGCGCACAGCTCGGCGTGTTTTTGATAGGCGCATGGCTTGCGCTGTCAGGACGTGGATTGACGGCCGGCACCGTGATTATGTTCGTAAACCTGATGAATTTTATGATCCAGCCCATTGCGGAGCTGCCGGGTCTGCTGGCCAGCCGCAAGGCGGCCCGCGGTCTGATTGACAAGCTGGCCGCGGCGTTGGAGAAGAATTCACCCTTCACGGGGCGCAGCGATATTTCCGGGTTGAAAAAGAATGTCCGGCTGGAACGGGTGTCCTTCGGCTATGAGGAAGGAAAGGACGTGTTGCACGATGTCTCCGCCGTCTTTGAGGCGGGAAAGGCGTATGCCATCGTAGGCGGCAGCGGCAGCGGGAAATCCACGCTGCTCCATCTGCTGATGGCGGGCAGCGCAGACTACAAGGGAGACATTCTCTTTGATGATATAGAGCTGCGAAGCATTTCCGCTGAATCGCTCTATGGGCTGATTTCGGAAATTCAGCAAAATGTTTTTGTGTTCAACGCCTCCATTCGGGATAACGTCACTATGTTCCGCGACTTTCCGCAGGAGGAGCTTGACACGGCCATTCGCCGCGCCCATTTGAACGAGTTTCTGGCGGAGCGCGGGGAGAACTATCTCTGCGGGGAAAACGGCAAGGGACTGTCCGGCGGGGAAAAGCAGCGAATCTCCATTGCCCGAAGTCTGCTGAAGAAATCCGACCTGCTGCTGGCCGACGAGGTGACGGCATCCTTGGACGCGCAGACATCGTATCAGGTGACGCGCGATCTGCTCGACCTGAACGGCATCACCCGCATTGTGGTGACGCATACGTTGGAGGAAGCCTTGCTGCGAAGATATGACGGGATCATCGTCCTGAAGGACGGGCGCGTTGAGGAAAGCGGCTGCTTTGACGAGCTCATGGCGGAAAAGGGGTATTTCCATGCGCTGTTCACCGTAGCGCAGTAGGAAGAAAATGCGCGAGAGCCGGAGCGCAGTAGAAGTTGGGAGCACGCGGTATACCTGCCGACGCTTTTGAAATCGAACAGGGTTTTTGTTCGCCCTCCCCGCTCATAAAAACCTGTCCGCTTGCTGTGCATAAGTTCCGCTGGCGAAATCAGAGATTTCGAGCGTCACTTATCCTGTCGCTCAAAATGAGTGTGTCCGGTAAGGCGACACCCTCATTTTTTTCGCTAGCCGCGCCGTCAGGTATAACACCTACACCTTTGTTCCAAAGGTTGTGTGCCAAAGGGGGCTGCCTCCCCCTTTGGAAACCCCGCCGGCTTTGTCGGAAATGGGTACCCACACAGGCGTTCCGCGTGGCCACATTTCCTCCAAATCCGCAAAACAAAACGGCGTGAGCTGTCAATACATGACAGCCGCGCCGTTTTGTTTTGTTCTCCGTCTGCCCCTCGCAGCCGGAGCGCATTTGCGAATATCTGCGGATCATTCGCAAATGCGATTCAGCCGCACAACTTTTCGAGTGCTTTTGCGTGATTCAAAGCTGTTCAAGCGAATCGAAAGCCTCGTCGTGATAACCCCGTTCCCACTGTAATCGTGAAAGATAGAGATACATCTTGATTAAGTTGTCGTGATACAGCCCCATATTACCGTCATCGCAGATCAAGTAAAAAAGCGAAATTGCACCTTTTACTTTTTTAATGGGCAAATCACTTTCACAGTTATTTCGGTTGGCAATTAACCCGTAAATAAGTTGCTCTGAGAATTGACTTGCTGGTTTCAAAAAAAAATTCGCCGATATACTTCGATTCCTCTTTTCCATTCAACGTTTTATGGATTTGCGCCTTGGCCGTCGGCGATACCTTTTTTGCTACCTTTTCACAAGCAGCAAAGTCTGAACATCTTACCAATGGTAAGATGTTCAGACTTAAATTTTGACGATTCCAGGGCTTAATAACATCATAACATGGCAAACCCATCACAGGACGCATTGTCCTGTGATGGGTTTTCATCAGGCATCCCTCGTACTTCTGAACTGCTTTATTCATCACTTAAATTGCTGTTTCCCCACGTTTTGTTACCGAATACACGTATATAATCTAATCCGCTCGATAAGTTGTAATAACTTGCGCAAATCGAAAACCATAAAAAGAGATAAGATTTGCAGATCTCAGGCAGAATGAAGTTGAGACACACCATCCTAAGAAGAGACAGCAAACAAGTCCAAGAATGTTGTATAAATGGGTTAGGAAGTAAACAAGGCCTAGCTCAAGGAATTAGGTCTCACATCGTAGATAAAACACTCATCGAAGCATACACTTCTGCGGCCCCTTGCACTTTATTTCTTAGGACGGCAAGAACAGCTCATCGGACAGTCCGCACATCCGCATCCACATGCAGATTTCCCTTTATTACCGTTTTTCACCATACTGACGATAATCGCCGCGATAACAACCATTATAACGGTGCAGATGATAATCGTTCCAATGTTTTTTAAAAGCCAATCGAGCATATTCTTGCCTCCTGTCTAAAAACCTTACTGTGTAACCTTAACGCTTTTGGTAAGCTTTGTCGCCTTGGAACAGCGCCGGATGAACAGCATATACACCATCACTGCAAAAACAGCAATTGCTGCAATCAGACCGACTCCATTCATATTCCCGTTGAATATCGACCCTAACTGATAGATCATCAGAGACATTGCATAAGCAAACACGCACTGATAACCGATTGCAAACCAGGTCCACATTGCGGAGTTCATTTCACGCTTGATAGCTCCTATTGCCGCGAAGCAGGGAGCGCAAAGCAGGTTGAACACTAAGAAGGAGTAAGCAGCTAACTGGGTCATTCCCTCAAAATCAAGTACACCGAATACGCCGACAACTTCTTCCTTAGCAACAAGTCCCATGATGGTTGCGACGGTGGCCTTTATGTTACCGAAGCCAAGCGGTGCAAATATCCATCTGAGTGCGTTACCGATCATGCCAAGCACGCTGTTTTCAAGCTCCATTTTAGTATCGAATGTTAGCGTGCCGTCTATCATACCGAAGCAAGAACCTGCCCAGATGACGATAGAAGAAAGCAGAATGATCGTTCCGGCTTTTTTAATAAACGACCAGCCACGTTCCCACATAGAGCGAAGAACATTGCCGACAGTCGGCCAGTGGTATGCGGGAAGCTCCATAACAAAGGGGGCTGGATCGCCTGCGAACATCTTGGTTTTCTTCAGCATAATACCGGAAATGATGATGGCGGCAATGCCGATAAAATAGGCGCTCGGGGCTACCCACCATGCACCGCCGAACAGAGCGGATGCAATCAGCGCAATAATCGGAAGCTTTGCGCCGCAGGGGATAAACGTGGTCGTTATAATGGTCATACGACGGTCGCGTTCGTTTTCGATAGTGCGAGATGCCATGATTCCGGGAACGCCGCAGCCCGTCCCGATGAGCATCGGGATAAATGACTTGCCCGAAAGGCCGAATTTGCGGAAAATACGGTCGAGCACGAAGGCAATTCGCGCCATATATCCGCAGGACTCAAGGAATGCGAGAAGAATAAAGAGGATAAGCATCTGTGGTACAAAGCCGAGAACCGCTCCTACGCCGCCTATAATACCGTTAACCAGCAGACTTTTCAGCCATTCGGGGCTGTTTGCAGCCTCAAGACCTTGTTCCGCGAGCATGGGAATACCCGATACCCATACGCCGTATTCAGACGGGTCTGGCACATCCTCTGCATCCTCGCCGAGCTTCGGTCCCTCGATTCCTGCGTTTGATTTCTCCCAGAAGTTATTGACACGAACTATTGTAAAGTGTTAATTGACAAATCAAAAATATTATGGTATTTTAATATTGCACTTATTCAAAAGCCCGAAATAAATCCCATGGAGGTTGAGTATGAGTTGTCCCTACTACTGATAGAAGAATCTCAGCAGGATTGATGAAAAGCGAATTGATAAATACAACTTATTTGGAGGTAAATAAAGTGAAAAGAACAAGATCATCAAAACATTCCGCAGTATATCTGCGAATAGCAGGCCTGTTAATTGCCATGCTCTTAATATCAACTTCGCTGTTGTGCCTGACCGCATGCGGCGCCCCGAAAGATGAGCCCGTCACCTTTGCAGATGCGAGATTTGAAACCGTGATCTGTGAGAAGTTAGGGTTTAACAGTATAACAACGTTATACAAGTCAGATGTTTTAAGCTTTGATGAGCTTGATTTGTCAGATCAAAATATCAAGGATATATGTGATATCGCAATGTTTAAGAATCTTAAGAAACTTGATTTGAGTGGTAACAGCATCGGAGATATAAGCCCGCTTTCAAGTCTGACGCAGCTGACGGAGCTAAATTTGGGAGGCAACAAATTCGCCGATGTAACACCGCTATCGAATCTGTCGAATCTAACTCAGCTTGATTTGAGCGGTAACAGCATCATCGACATAAGCCCGCTGTCGAATCTGGTGAATCTGACGGAGCTTAACTTAGTGTGGAACTCTAATATGTTCAACTATGGAAAAGGAATCAGCGACATAAGCGCACTGTCGGATCTGACGAAGCTGACGAAGCTTTATTTGAGCGGTAACGACATCAAGGACATAAGCGCGCTTTCGCATCTTACGAATCTTACAGAGCTTTTATTGGGCAGCAACATAAATATCAGCGACATAAGCGCACTGTCAGAACTGACGAAGTTGACGAAACTTGATTTAAGTCTAAACGACATCAGCGACATAAGTGCGCTTTCGAATCTAACAAATCTGACAAACCTAAATTTGAGTAGCGATGGCGGACTAGGTATGACCTCATACAACTGCATCAGTGACCTAAGCCCGCTATCAAACCTGAAGAATCTGACGGAGCTTGACTTAAACAGCAGCACCAGCGTCTTCGTCGGCAGTGACCTAAGCGTGCTGTCGAATTTGTCGAATATGACGGTTCTTGACTTAGGAAACACCCTTATCTGCGGTGACCTAAGCCCGCTGTCGAACCTAACAAATCTGATGATGCTTAATCTGAGCAGAAATGGCATTAGCGACATTAGCGCGCTGTCAGAATTGGCAAATCTGTCGGAGCTCAATCTTCAATATAATGACATCAGTGACATCAGCGCACTTGCGAACCTAACTAATCTGACGGTGCTTGATTTATGCAGCAACGAGCTCAACGACATCAGTGATGTTATGCCGCTTTATGGTTTGACGCATTTAGAAGCTTTGTCTCTGGAAAGAAATTACCTAACCAGTTCTGAGATATCCGAACTTCAGTCGCATCTTCCGGACTGCAATATTAAATACTAACTCATTCACGTTGAAATAAGGAGAGCCCCTTTCCAATCCCCAGCTAAATTATCATCGTATTTGTTCAGACACGAAAATGAACATATTATAAATTAAAGGTTTTCTGTGGGACAAACAGGTGTAGAAACGGGCTTCTTCGGTATTATTCCTGTGCGAGAGCCGGTTCTCCTTTCTATGGTGTTATATCAATACGAATATACCATGGGAGAACCTTCGCTTGTTTTTTGCCTATGGATTGTATCTCAACAATTTACGGTAAAAAAACGAGGAAATCAATCGGCTTCGCCTGCAAGCTGACGTGTGCGCTCGGCCAGGATTAGCGCTTCGATTATCTCATCCATATCGCCGTCAATGAACTGCGGGAGCTTATACAGCGTCAAGCCGATGCGGTGATCGGTTACTCTGCCCTGCGGGAAATTATAGGTTCTTATGCGCTCGCTTCGGTCGCCCGAACCGACCTGACTTTTCCTTTCGGAAGCTTCCTTTGCATCCGCTTCCGAACTGTAAAGCTCATAAAGACGGCTTTTCAGCACCTTCATTGCCTTTTCCTTATTTTGACCCTGACTGCGCTCATCCTGACTCTGGACGACAATGCCCGTCGGAATATGGGTTATTCTTATCGCGCTGGAGATCTTATTGACATGCTGGCCGCCTGCGCCGCTTGCTCGGTATGTGTCTATGCGTATATCGTTCGGGTTGATTTCGACATCAATGCTTTCCGCTTCCGGAAGCACCGCGACTGTCGCCGCGCTGGTCTGTATCCTTCCCTGCGCCTCGGTCTCGGGTACGCGCTGCACGCGGTGCACTCCGCTTTCATACTTCATGCGCGCATACGCGCCCCTGCCGTTCAGGCTGAATACGGCTTCCTTCATGCCGCCCATCTCGGTTTCATTGCTGTCGATAAGCTCAAACTTAAAGTTATGACGCTCCGCATACCGTTGGTACATGCGAAGAAGCACCGCACCGAAAAGCGCTGCTTCCTCTCCGCCGGTGCCTGCGCGTATCTCCATGATGACGCTGCGCTCATCGTTTTTATCCTTTGGGAGGAGCATGACTTTGAGCTCATCAATCAGAGCTTCCGACTTTTTGCCGAGTTCGCGAAGCTCCTCCTCGGCAAGCTCCTTCATATCCCGATCGCTGCCTGCGTCGGCAAGCATCTGCCTGCATTCATCCATCGCTCCTGCTGCCGCAAGGTATTCATCGTATTTGGCTATGATTGGTTCAAGCGTTGAATGCTCCTTGACGAGCTCACGCCATTTCGCCTGATCCGAAATAACAGCGGGATCGGAGATCTCCGCTGCGATTTCATCAAAATGCTGTTTCATCTGCTTAAGTCTTGTAAGCATAAGGCATTAAACAGGGTTGTTTTACCGCTGTTAGGGTTACCCGCAAGTGCAATTCGCAAATTCATAAGTCATTCCTCGCTTTCTCAGTTAGCAATTGCTAACCAATGTTTTAAAAAATACGGGGCAATCTTTTCCCCTGAGTCCGTTTACTCTTACTCTATTTCAATCATTTCCGCGTCTGCTTTGCGAAGGGAAAGCTCATACCCACGGACGGTAACTTCAATCGGGTCGCCGAAAGGCGCTGCCTTTCGGACATGTACGTCCACACCTTTGGTCAGACCCATATCCATAATGCGGCGTTTGATCGCTCCCTCTCCGTGAAGCTTTACGACATTGACCGTATCACCCACCTTTGCCTGTTTTAGTGTTTTCATGTCTGTTATCCTCCTTCAAAAATGTACTTAAGCTAAACTGCCGTAGAAAATCAGATCATGATCCTCTGCGCCATTTCCTTACTGATAGCAATGCGGGATTCTTTAACATTAACAATGACATTGCCGCCGATGGTATTGATTATCGTAACGGCCCCTCCCACAACAAAACCGAGATTTTCGAGGTGAGCTTTGACTTCCTGCTTTCCCCAGATTCTTTTAATGATGTTCTCTTCTCCTACTGCTGCAAGTGTAAGCGGCATCGTGTTACATCCCTTCTTTTTGTTCTACAAATCATTTTTATAGTTAGCATTAGCTAACTATGCGTCTTTAATTACGGTTAGCATCCGCTAACCGCGTGTCTTAAATATAAGTTAGCCTCTGCTAACCGTATACGATTATATCTATAAAGATTTATTTTGTCAACAAGGATTTTAGTTAAGGTTTGGTTTATTAAGCAGTCATCTTCTCAGAGTATGTTAACCTCCTTATCATGCAAGTCAGATAAGTTCTGATAAAGCTTTGAATCATATGGCATTTTCGGTTTTGTGTCTGGCCTTTCCAAGTGAATAAACCTTGCTTTGACTCAAAAAAATGTGGTATTCTAACGCTGATCTATCAGCTTCTATCTCGCTGAATCACCACTTCAGACAAGGAGGTACGGTATGCATCTGCAGGAATCAGGAGAAATGTATCTTGAGACAATCTACGTATTGTCAAAAAAGAGCAGCTCTGTCCGTTCAATCGATGTGTGTGAACACATGGGTTATTCAAAACCCAGCGTAAGTCGCGCTGTCGGCATTCTTAAAAACGGCGGCTATGTTGTCGTGGATAAGGACGGATATTTGTCGCTTACCGACTCAGGTTTAGAGATTGCCGAGAAAATCTACGAAAAGCATACCTTACTTGCAGATTTTCTCGTACGCCTCGGCGTAAGCAAAGAAACTGCCGTTGAAGATGCCTGCAAAATCGAACACGACATCAGCGATGAGACCTTTGAAGCGCTAAAAAAGCATTCTCATAAATATTCCGATAAATAATACTTATACATGTGGGCACCCATTCTTGGCAATCATGGGGTTGTCGAAACTGTGTCCGCAGATTCCCACGCTTCCACTGTTTCGATAGTTGTCCGCACATAATTGATTGTAATGCGCCTTCCTGCACCATTGACCCAAAGAAAGGCTCATTGCTCGTCCTTTTGCGTCTGTAGGCTCATGTCCTTTACCGAATGAACATCACCAAAAGATTTGTTCAAAGCATCGATCTTGATTATGGGGTTCTTACGTCATTTTCCGTTTGCGTATGCACGTACATTCGCGTTTCATGCTCAAAGCCTTCTTCCTTGACCATGCAAAAAAACTTCCACCCGCAGCGTTCATAAAACGACGTGTGGTCGGTAACCAGGTACAGCGTTTTGATGCCGCGTCTTTCCATATCCTCACAAACATATTGCAGCATTTCCCTGGCAATTCCTCTACAACGTCTGTCTTCCTCCACATAAACGGCACAGACATTCGGCGTCAGATCGACTCGCATGTGAAAGTCATTTTCTATCACACCCAAGCCGCCGATAATTCTGTCGTTTTCTATCGCCACATACCATTGGGGAACAGCCTTCTCACCCCTCAGACAATCATCCATGTTTTTCATATACGCTGAGTACGGGATGCCAAACTTACTGCTAAACCAGGCGCAGGCGTCCTCTTTTCTTTGAGGTATTTCATTAATGTTGTACAACTTATAACTCATATCGCGTCAATATCCTTGGCTTGTATTCTATTAAAAATCTCATTGGGCATAGCTCGTTTGTTCTGCCGCCTTGGTTTGAATACAAGGAAAAACAAAAGCATGCCGTGAGTCCCATGACAACGGGGTTTTTAATCAACCATACCCACAAAACATGAGCAGGTTAAATGTGTGGACTAAATCCGCAAGTATTATACACCAAGCCTATATGCTGCGCATGTGACGTCACATTTCATTGGAAACAATTCTGAAGGATAAAATCACAACTCGCATCATACAAGCGCGAGATCTACCAACTGTAGCAAGTACCGTACAACGCCTATGCGACACGTTTTTCGTTTATTCTTCGGTTTCACCACACATATACCTTTCACTGGTTAAATATATATAATGTAGATATCGAAACCCATCCGGGAGCGGTATTTTTAAAATGCCCCGAAAACATCCCAGAAAGGTACCGTTTAGACAGTGTCAAACGTTATTTTTGCATATTTATATATAAATTGCGTAGTCAATATTGACAAATATATGAATTAAATGTAAAATAACCGTGTGGTTCATAGAGTCTGAGGATGGCCGGTTCAGCCAATTCTCCTTATGTGAGTTGCCAATATAACCGTGTAATATGGTCACGGGTCTCTACCGTCCACCGTAAAAGGACGACTATTGGATTGGTAACGGCGATGTTTACTGTCGTCGTTCTTTTTTAAAATAGTGTGCGGAAACGCTTACTATATAAAAATTTGGGAGGAAATCATGGATAAGCTGTTTAAGTTAAAAGCTAACGGTACCAAGTTCTCTACAGAAGTAGTAGCTGGTATCACGACGTTCTTCGCGATGGCATACATCATTGCCGTCAATCCCAGCATTCTCAGTCAGTCTGGCATGGAATGGGGCGCGGTATTCCTTGCAACGATTATTGCATCGATTATCGGTACACTCGTCATGGGTCTTGTTGCAAACGTTCCGTATGCTCAGGCTCCCGGTATGGGACTTAATGCATTCTTCGTATACACGGTTTGCTTTGGTCTCGGATTCACATGGCAGCAGGCTCTTTCGATGGTATTCATCTGTGGTCTTATCAACATTTTGATTACAGTCACAAAGATTCGTAAGTCAATCATCAAGGCTATCCCAAAGAGTCTCCAGAACGCCATTGGCGGCGGTATCGGTATATTCATTGCTTATATCGGTATCCTCAATGTCGGTTTCGTCAACTTTGGTGCCGGCGTACCCGCTCTTTCAATTCTGAATACGCCCTCATTGTGGCTCTTCCTCATCGGCTTAGCACTCATCATAGTGCTTCAGCTTCTCAAGGTTAAGGGTGCTATCCTCATCAGCATCATCGTAACAACACTTATCGGTATCCCTATGGGTGTTACAACAGCACAGGAAACCGTAAGCTTCACAGAGGCTTGCGCTTCACTGCCCACAACATTCGGCGCAATATTTACCGAAGCAGGTCTTCCTTCCCTGTTCACCGACCTCACAAAGCTCCCTCTCGTTCTTATCACGATATTTGCATTTAGCCTTTCCGATACGTTCGATACAATCGGTACATTCATCGGCACAGGCCGTCGTAGCGGTATATTCAGCGAAGAAGACGAGAAGGCAATGGAATCCGGTGCAGGCTTCAAGTCCAAGATGGATAAGGCTCTGTTTGCAGACGCAACAGCAACTTCTATCGGTGCTATCTTTGGTACATCTAACACCACAACGTACGTTGAAAGCGCAGCAGGTATAGGTGCAGGCGGACGCACAGGTCTGACAAGCGTAGTCGTAGCACTGCTCTTTGCCGCCAGTGCATTCCTCGCATCATTCGTAAGTGCTATCCCCTCGGCTGCAACCGCTCCCGCGCTTGTAATCGTCGGTATCATGATGCTCTCATCCTTCAAGGAAATCGAGTGGACAGATCTTACAGAAGCCGTTCCCGCATTCTTTGCCGGTATATTCATGGCTCTCTGCTACAGCATTTCCTACGGTATTGCAGCAGGCTTCATCTTCTACTGCATCACCAAGATCTGTAAGAAGGAAGCTAAGAGCGTCCATCCCATCATGTGGGTATCGACAGTACTGTTCATTCTGAACTTCGTATTGCTCGCAATCACCACAAAGTAATCGAACTAACCCGAAAGGACGGTCGTATGACCGTCCTTTTTCTTATGCGCCGTGCCCCTGATGATGCGCAAACGGTGAAATCTGTCCGCCGATTTAGCAACGCAGGCACGAGTGAGTTGCCTCGCTTTTTCGTTTTCTCATCGGAATACTTAGTGTTATAATGATAAAGAACAGAGGATGTCTGTGCCGTTCGACTTCAAAAAAGAATATAAGGAGTACTATTTACCTGCATGCAAACCTGCAATTGTCGATGTGCCTACAATGAACTATATTGCAGTTAGGGGGGGGCACGGAGACCCAAACGAGGAGGGCGGCGCATATGCGCAGGCATTGAACATACTTTACTCAATCGCCTTCACGATAAAGATGAGTCCCTGTGTCGGCAAGAGTACTGACGGTTATTATGAATACGTAGTACCTCCTCTCGAGAGCTTTTGGTGGCAGAACAACGTGTGTGGTGTCGATTACTCCAACAGGAGCACATTTAACTGGATATCCGTGATACGGCTCCCAGATTTCGTGAATAAAGCTGATTTTGACTGGGCTGCCTCTCAAGCAACTAGAAAGAAGAAGCTCGATTGCTCTGCGGCGTAGTTCCTCACAAAAAAAGAGTGGCTGTATGTGCAGATTATGCATATTGGGTCTTATGATGATGAGCCTGCAATCGTAGCGATTATGGACAGGTTCCTTACAGAGAATGGCTACATAACGACATAAGCGACACACGGCTTCATCACGAGATATACCTGTCAGATGCTCGCAAGGTATCTCCTGAGAGGCTTAAAACTGTAATGAGACATCCCATTAAGAGGGTATAAACATGGCTGAATTCAGACCGATAAAATTGTTCGAAGCGCCTATACTTACTGAGCTAAGGAAAAAGATGTGGGAGACGACATATCGCGGTATATACCCGGACAGCATGATTGACAACTACGATACGGAGCTTCATTTGATTAAGGATACGCATGATTTGGGTGATAAGGGAAAGCGTTTCTTTTTTGTCGTTCAAGACGGTGAAATTGTCGGCTACTTCTGTTTTGGCACGCCGTCTTATGCGCCATATAAGGACTACTCGCTATGTCTCAATGCGCTCTACCTGCTCCCAACCGCACGAGGCAAAGGCATAGGAAGACAAATCATGGGTTATGTCCGTTCTATGTGCAGGGATATGGGCGAAAGTGGCTTTTATAATGCCTGTAATGTTCACAATAAACCCGCACTTCGTTTCTACGAGCGTATGGGCGGAGTACTGACACACACAGATGACGGACACGAAAATCCCTCGCAAGACCAATGCTACTTTGAGCACAAGCTGTAGATATACACAATGCAAATCGCAGTGATTTTACACTCATTTTACAGCGATTACGATAAAATGAAAGTAGATTGCCATGCATAAGCATATATGGTAGAATAATTCTCACTTTGATTAAAGGGGTAAATATGGATTGTTTTTCTATAGTCCTGACCGCATTTGCGCTTGCTGTTGATGCTATGTGCGTCAGTATTACAAACGGCATAGCGGTCAAAAGGCTTCAGACGCGCAAGGTACTGCTTATGGCATTCCTGTTCGGTGCATTTCAGTTCATAATGCCGCTTCTCGGATGGCTTCTGGGGCAAACTTTCAGTGTATACATAGAAGCATTCGACCATTGGATTGCATGCGGCCTACTTGGTTTCCTTGGCGGTAAACTCGTATTCGAGTCCCTTTCCAAAGTGGAAGATGATGTAAAATCAGACCCGTTTACATTCTGGACACTTATCGTCATGGCGATTGCCACGAGTATCGATGCACTCGCAGTTGGCATAAGCTTTGCTAGCCTTGAGATGAGCACTGGCAAGATATGGTTTGCATTTACAATAATCGGAATCATTGCCTTTGCACTCTCCTCTGTTGGTGCATTCCTCGGTAAAAAACTGGGTGAGTTTTTCCAGAAGCGTTCAAAGCTCATTGCAGGACTCGTTCTTATCGCAATCGGAGTCAAGATACTTATTGAGCATTTGGAGTTGTTATGATAGCTTCTAAATGAGCTTTAATATAGACTTAAAAACCCTCCGGCGGCATATCCCGTCAGAGGGTTTTTCATAAGTCTTATTTAGTCATTTTGCGGCATCCTTCATCTTTTTGAGTATCTTGCTCTCAAGGCGCGACACCTGCACCTGTGATACACCCAACGTGGCTGCTGTCTCCGTCTGAGTCTTGTTTTTAAAATAACGCAGAACTATGAGCTGACGCTCACGAGGTTCGAGATTACTTATCAGCTCTTTGAGAAGTAACCTGTTGACTACCGTATTTACGCCATCCTCGTTGAGATCCTCAATTCTGTCGATTATACAGCTCTCCGTCTCGTCTCCGAATGCAGGCTCATACAGCGACCTGTGCGGGCGTGCGGCTTCAAGCGCCATTACTATAGATTCTTCCTCGACGCCAAGCTCTATGGCAATCTCGCCAATTCTCGCTTCCCTGCCAAGTTTAAGCGACAGTCTTTCCTGTGCCGCCATGGCAAGCGATGAAAGTTCCTTTAAACTTCTGCTCACCTTTACCATTCCGTCGTCCCTGAGAAAACGCTTAATTTCTCCGGCAATCATAGGCACGGCGTATGTAGAAAAGCGCACATCGTACTCGAAGCTATAGTTGTTGATCGCCTTCACAAGCCCCATTGAGCCTATCTGTACGAGGTCGTCGTACTCTACACCTCTGTTGATGTACTTCTTTACAATCGACTTCACCAGTGCGATATTGCTTCTTACGAGCGCATCCCTTGCCGTCTCATCCCCATCCTTTGCCAGACGCAGTAGCTGTAATGTATTCTCGTGTAGAAGCAACGGAGATTCACTCATCGTCTGCCCCTATGATTTTTGTCATCGTGACAGTCGTACCTTTCCCGAGGGCAGACTCTACTTCGAGTGTATCCATAAACGCCTCCATTACGGAAAAACCCATGCCTGACCTATCTATTGTCTTTTTTGATGTATAGAACGGTTGCTTCGCAAGTTCGACATCCTCTATACCCATGCCGTAATCCTTGACCACTATGGTGAGCAGATCGCCGTCATTTTTGAAGAACATCTCCACGAGCCCCGAATCATTGCCATAGCCGTGGATTATGCTGTTTGTTACCGCTTCGCTTACCGCCGTTCTTACGTCTGCAAGCTCCTCTATCGTAGGATTCATCTGAGCCACAAATGCCGCCGCCAGCATACGGGCGAGACTTTCGTTCTGGGATCGACTTATGAAGCTGCATTTCATCTCGTTTTTATTCATATTAACCCCCTATTACAAGCGCTCTATGAGCGAATAAATGCCTGACATTTTAAGAAGCTTGTCCACCGTCTTGTTTGCCCCGTAAAGATACATTCGATTCCCCTTTGCGGCGACCCTCTTATATCTCCCCAAGAGCACTCCGAGTCCCGAGCTGTCCATAAACGAGACATTACTCATGTTGATGACCACATCCCCGTCATAACTCGATGAAATACAATTATCGAGTTCCTTGCGTGTCTGTTCTGCAACATGATGGTCAAACTCCCCTATAAGTTCGAGATTCAATACACCGTCCTGCGTGTACGCAGTAACCTTCATAGCTACACCTCCAATGCAGTATCCTGCCCATTATTGTATTCCCACACGCTTACGCAAAGGGGCACTCTTTATGACGACTGAACACTTCTTTTGTCGATATTATTCCCATTATTTGATAAGCCATACATTTTTTATTTAATTATGATAAAGTCTAAAAAACAGGTGTGGAGGTGTATATGCGAGAAAAGGAACAGCACTTGACTTCATACGAGAAAAGTGGCTCGGAGGATTGGCATTTGACAGTGCGTGAAAGGATGGATATCGACCCCGTCGTCTACAGACGAAAGACCGTGAGAAGATTTGAAGCGGAAGAGGGCATATTCTGGACGTTGTTTGGCATTGTGGTCATGATAGTCGCAGTGACGATTATGCTCACCAAATAGAATAGAAAGCAAAAAGAGCGGGCAATATGCTCGCTCCTTAATCCTACGATTGAAGATTACTCGTTAACAGCAGTGGGATAAACGCTTACTGTTCTACGATCGCGCTTCTTCTCAAAACGTACAACGCCATCAGCCATTGCAAACAGTGTATCGTCCTTGCCGATGCCAACATTTGTGCCGGGATGGAAATGAGTGCCGCGCTGCCTTACCAGAATGTTACCTGCTACAACGAACTGACCGTCAGCACGCTTCGGTCCCAAACGCTTAGATTCACTGTCACGACCGTTACGAGTGCTACCCACGCCCTTCTTATGAGCAAAGAACTGGAGATTCATTCTCATCATCGTCTACACCTCCCTTTCGATTGTGTTGAGGTTGTTTCCATACTCTTGAACTATGGAATTAAGTCCTAATACTAGTGTCTCAAGTAATATTTCCGCCTTGGCCCAATCCTCATCCGAAATATCGTCCTGCAAAGTACAATAGATATATCCGTCTGTGAACTCCACACCCACCGGGATTTTCAAATACTCCTGCAGTCCGTTTACAGTCGTTATGGTAAGTGCCGATACCGCACTGCAAACAATATCTGTGCCTTCTTCGGAATAGCCTGTGTGTTCGCTGGCTTCAAAGCCAACGATACGCCCGTTCTTGCGGAAAAACGTAACTGTAGTCATACCTTAACCAATGGCTGTAATCTTAACCTTGGTGTAGGGCTGACGATGACCCTGCTTCTTGCGATAATTCTTCTTGGGCTTATACTTGAAGACGATAACCTTCTTGCCCTTGCCGTGCTCGAGAACCTCTGCCTTTGCCGAAACACCGTCTACTACGGGTGCACCAACAACAACCTCGTCGCCAACCAGCATCAGAACCTCGAAAGCAACTTCAGTACCAACCTCAGCATTCAGCTTTTCCACGAGAACCTCGTCGCCGACTGCTACGTTGTACTGCTTTCCACCGGTACGAATGATAGCGTACATTTGCATACCTCCTGTTACCATACTCGCCCATGCCCGGTGGTTTACACACTTAAATACCGTCACGGAGCGGCTCACCGAGTAATGCTATCATAATAGCACATCATTGTCAATGGACAAAAAAGCTATATTCTCTGTTTTTTGCGTCTTTTTGCCCTTTATGTTATAATAATCCGCGAATTGGGAGGATGCAAGCATGAAATACGAAATCAACGAAAAACAATTGACTGTTTACGGTGTTGAGGACTTTGATCTCGAGGCCTCCTGCGAGTGCGGACAATCCTTCAGATGGAGAAAGCTCGACGGCAAGATACACGGTATCGTAGGTGACAAATCTGTCACGGTCGCACTCGACTCGGGTAAGCTCACTGTCACCCCATGCGGACAGGACGACGCCGCCTTTTGGATAAAATACTTCGACCTCGAGAGGAATTACAACGAGATACAAGAGCTTATCAGAAACGATTCTATGCTGAGCGTGTGTCTGCCGTATGCCCTTGGAATACACGTATTTAATCAGGACCCGTTTGAGGCGCTTATGTCGTTTATAGTGTCGAGCAACAACAACATAAAGCGCATAGTGGGCATTATAGACAGGCTTTGCATGCTTGCCGGTGAACCTCTTGCCTGTCACGAGAGCTGTTACGCCTTCCCCGCCGCAAAAAGCATAGCCGAGTTACCGCTTGAATCGCTATATGGCATAGGCTTAGGCTACAGAGCGCCGTACATAAAGCATTCTGCCGAAATAATAGCAAACGGTTATGACCTCGAAGCGCTCCGCACGATGCCTCTCTACGAGGCGAGGAAAGAGCTCTGCACATTCCCGGGCGTTGGACCGAAAGTCGCAGACTGCGTGCTTCTGTTTTCACTCGGGCACACAAACGCTTTCCCCGTTGATGTATGGATAGACCGTGCAATGAAGGCCCTCTATTTTGACTCGGATGTTTCCGTTACAAAACAGCAGGTGTATAAAGCGGCGGAGGCGCTCGGCAAATACTCGGGCATAATACAACAGTACATATTCCATTATGCGAGGCTCAGTAAGTTGGGTGCATCGGATAAATCCAAAAATAACTAATAACAGATTAAAAAAGCCATGGAATCATGGCTTTTCTGCTTTTCATAAGTATATCAATTGCACTTGCTGTAGCCACACGCTCTGCAGATTACACAGCCGCCCTCGTGCTCCATGTGACATCCGCATTCGGGGCAGGTCGCATCGAGCGGCTCATCATTGTCATCATGTACAAAGTCCACCGGGAGCTGTTCGACCTCAATGGGATTATACTCCTTGGGTTTCGCCTCGCCGTCCTTCATTCTGCGAGCGTCTTCCTCTGCCTTAATCTTCACGACGCGCTCAAGCACCCTGCCTATAGCGTCAGGGCAGGAGAGGACCTTAATATTCTTGTTGGTGCTCTTCTGGCGCAATGTAGAGTGACAACGGATACCTCTGAGCTGTTCTATTATCGACTCGACGGACATTCCCGAGCGCAATGCCGTGGAAATAAGTCTGCTCGTCGCTTCGCTCTGGCTGGGACATCCGCCCGCTCTGCCGAGGTTTGCAAACACCTCGCAAATACCATCATCGTCGTAATTGACTGTGACATACAGGTTGCCGCAGCCTATGACTACTTTTTCGGTAATCCCCTTTGTGACCTCGGGGCGCGGACGCGGCGTTATCGCCCGGACTACGGGCGTTTTCTTTTCATCTTCCTGCGTCTTTTTGTCGCCTACATATAGTACCTGCTCCGACCTGCTGCCGTCCCTGTAAATCGTGACACCCTTGCAACGGAGTCTGTATGCGAGCATATAGACTTCGGCTACCTCATCCCTTGTCGCACTATTCGGGAAGTTGACGGTCTTTGAAACCGCATTATCCGTGAAGCGCTGGAATGCCGACTGCATTCTGATGTGGTACTTCGGAGACACGTCATGCGCCGTTACAAACACGCGCTTTACGTCTTCGGGTACTTCCTCGATGTTATGGAGCGTGCCTTCCTTGGCAATTCGCCTCATAAGCTCGGGAGTGTAGAAACCTCTCTCCTTTGCCACCTGCTCAAAATACGGGTCTACCTGCGGGAGCTCATCGTTGTCCATAACGTTTCTTACAAACGAGAGTGCAAACAGGGGCTCAACGCCGCTGGATGCGTCGCAAATTATGGAAATCGTTCCTGTAGGTGCTATCGTGGTACAAGTCGCATTTCTAATAGGCTCATCATTTGCAAGTGTACTGTCGCCAAACAACGGAAATGCACCCCTTATCTGTGCCAACTTGCACGAAGCTTCATGCGCTCTGTCGTTTATGAACCGCATGATACTCGTTGCCGCCTCGATGCCCTCCTCGGAGTTATAAGGTACTCCGAGCCTATACAGCATGTCCGCGAAGCCCATGACGCCCAAACCGACTTTTCTCGTCGACTTCGTCATCTCGTCTATCTCGGGAAGAGGATACTTGTTCACATCGATGACATTATCGAGGAAGTGTATTGCGGTGTCGACCGTCTCACCGAGCAAATCGTAATCTATCGCGTAGTTGCCGTCCTCCCGTTTGAGCATCTTTGCAAGGTTAATAGAACCTAAATTGCAACTCTCATAGGGAAGCAGCGGCTGTTCGCCGCAGGGATTGGTCGATTCTATTTCGCCGACACAGGGAACTACGTTATCAGCATTCATCCTGTCCAGAAATACTATACCCGGCTCGCCGTTTTTCCACGCCATGTCAACTATGAGATCGAATACCTCCTTGGCGTTGAGCGTTCCAACCTTTTCATGCGTCGCAGGGTGTATGAGGTCATAGTCCTCACCGCGGATAACTGCCTCCATGAACTTTTCGGTGAGACCAACGCTTATGTTGAAATTGGTAATCTCCGAGCTGTCGGACTTGCACTTAATAAACGAAATTATATCGGGGTGGTCTACGCGCAGTATGCCCATATTAGCGCCGCGCCTCGTGCCTCCCTGTTTAACCGCCTCAGTCGCGGTGTTGAATACCTTCATAAAGCTTACGGGACCCGATGCAACGCCTCCCGTAGAAAGCACCGTCGAACCCAAGGGACGAAGCCTTGAAAACGAGAAACCAGTGCCGCCACCGCTCTTATGTATAAGCGCCGCATTCTTGACCGAATCGAATATCTCGACCATCGAGTCGCCTACGGGCAACACAAAGCACGCGGACAACTGACCCAGAGGCCTTCCCGCATTCATAAGCGTAGGTGAGTTGGGCATGAACCTCAACTCCGTCATGAGGTTATAGAACTCGTCTGCCACCGCCTTGACGTCGGCGTCTTTTGAGTAATTCAAATCCGCCTGCGCGATAGTATACGCAACTCTCCTGAACATATCAAAGGGAGTCTCATTCGGTACGCCCGTTTCATCTCTCTTTAGATATCTTCGTTCCAATACGGCAATTGCATTTCTTGACAGTTCCATAAACTTTAATCCCCTTCCTTATAGATGCTTTACAGCTCATACACCACATGTTGTGGTAAGTACGTTTGGAAATACGCATATATTGTACATATTGTTATCACCAAGGTCAAGGGGAATCTACTGTTTTATTGTGCTATATTTTCTTGTGACTGTATAAATATTATATTGGTATTATATGGTTTCAAGAGTCCGTAGCTTTGTATACTCTATAATCTTAATTAAATCTTTACAGTATCGGCTTGCTATGGTAGAATCAAACGCTAAGGCTTGTCGCTTTTGCCTAAAGAAGCATCGGTTTCGCAAATAAACCGGTTGCGGCACGTCCGCAAATACTAACGATAGACGACACAGGCAACCTAAAGCAAATTTATACGTTATATTATTGGATGCATCAACTTCATCAAACGGAGAAAAAGATGGCAGAAGAAATTAAACACGATATCTATAACAACACCGATTCGGGTACCGTTCAGCCTGCGCCCAAGCGTACATTACTGACGGTGATGCTGATAATCGGAAGCATCATACTCGCAGGTGTGCTCGCAATAGGAATTTACAGTCTTGCAGGTGTAATCACTGAAAAGGCTCAGCTTGCTGCGGCTTTTCAGGAAAGATACGATAAGGCGCTCGAAAGAGAGCAGCTCGTTTCCGACCCTCATTTTAGGGACGGTGTAGTCATAAATGACATAGATCTCTCCGGCATGTCTTATGAGGACGGCAAAGCGGCAGTAGAGGCCGCAATCACCGAAAAGGCGAACAACTTCAAGTTTAACCTCATGCGCAACGGCGAAGTCGTCTACACGGTGGATGCGGAAAATGTCGGTTTAGAATCCAACATTAACAAGATTGTGTTTGAAGCTTACAGTCTTGCGAGGAAGGGTACGCTCGAGGAGATACAGGCAGAGCTCGCGGACATTAAGGAAAACGGCCGCACATATACCGTGTCGCTGTTTGCGGATGATAGGAAGATTCAGGCTATCGCAGATGAATTGAAACCCTTAGTCGAGGTAAAGTGCGAAAACGCTTCGTTTACTATCGATCCGACAGACTATGACAACTTCTTTAAATTCACGCGCGAGGTATACGGTTCAGCGATTAACGTCGAGATTCTTGGCCGTTTCATCGACTATAAGCTCAGAAACGACAACTACGAGTCATTGGCAGTGCCCGTGTCCTCCGTTGTTCCCGACGTTACAGTAGCCTCATTATCCAAGATTTTACAGCTTAGAGCAACATTCAGTACGTCCTACGCCATGAGCAATGGCGCTAACCGCGTGTTCAACATCAAGAAAGCTTCGGGACTTGTCAACGGCACTATAGTTCAACCCGGTGAGGTATTCTCGATCAACGAGTGTCTCGGCAATCGCACGCTTGAGGCCGGTTGGAAAGAGGCGACCGCAATAATCATGGGCGGCGCAGGCACGGAAGACCAGCCCGGCGGCGGTGTCTGTCAGGTATCGACCACACTATACAATGCCGTTGTAATGTCGGACCTCGAGGTCGTTGACAGACGCGGTCACACGAGAAAGAGCGCCTATGCCGACGGCGGCAGGGACGCTACCATCGACAGTGGACGTATCGACTTTAAGTTTAGAAACAACACAGATAACCCCATATACATATTCTGTTGGGTCGATGCAAGGAAACAGCGTAACTGGGTTTCGATTTACGGCGAGGCTTTCCCCGCGACATTCGACTATATAGACTTTGAATCGAAGCTTGTCGAGACAAAGGAGCCGACCGCTCCCGAATACATCGTGGATAACACACTTGCGACCGGATACTGGAAGCTTCGCAATGCGGCACGAGTAGGCTATGTCTACGATACATACAAGGTCTACTATCTCGACGGAAAAGTCGTAAAAAGGGAGTATGTAGACCAAACCGAGTACAGAATGCATCCGACGCGCTACTATGTCTGGCCGGGATATGTGCCGGGCATGTATCTCGACCCATTGCTCGAGATTGTCGACGAACCATAATCACAATACCAAATAAACAAATCGCCCGCCAAGAGCTACAAGCTCCCGACGGGTTTTTCTTTGTAATTGTGCATCATGCAACGCCAAAAGCGGTTTATTATTTATATAACCCCACGCTCCGACAGCTGCGCCATTATCTTGTCCGAAATTGTATCAATGCTCAGCATTCTGTCCTCTGCCATGCAGTTTATTAGGGCAATGTCGTCATACCTTTGAGCGCAACGCGCATACATATCCATGGCTCTCTGCTGTATGTTTCCCGAAGACTCGTAGACGTCCTTTGCGGTTCCGCCCACATAATCTCTGAAGCCCTTTTTGTCGACGTTTTCAGACGCACTACTCGTTGTGACGGACAGCACAACCGTGACATCGGGGTGAGGAAGCCTGAAGTGCTCGTACTCAAGCTCAAGCACCCAGTCTGCAATATCCGTATCCCCCGCCCTTATGCTTTGGTAAACGGCGTTTGAAAGCACATATCTGTTTATGAGCAGAAAATCGGTCTCATCATCCTTATAATCGACAAAGCTCTCCCACCTATCGAGCGCAAACCATAGCGCCATACTCTTGTTGTCCACGTCGATGGCGCTCACTCCCTCCTTGTTTGAGAGGTACTTACCTACCTGTGCCCCAAAAAAACTCTCATATATCGGAAACGAACGCATCGCAACCGTAAAGCCCATGCTCTCGAGCCTGCTCTTTAACAGGTCGAATTGGACCGTCTTGCCGCACCCGTCTATTCCTTCTATAGCTATTATTCTTGTTTTCCCCACGTCATTCTCCGTTTTTATTTAATTATATCCTCTCGGAATACCGTTATCAATCAAATATCAATCAAAAAATATTAAAACCTTTGTAATATAGTGTTGACATCGTTTATTATACATCGTATAATAAACGCGTAAGGAGGATATTATATGGCTTTTCAAATAGGTTCCACGCTACTCGATGCATGCGTTCTTGCAATACTTGACGAAGAACCGACATACGGATACGTGCTTACTCAAAAGGTTCGCAACGTTGTAACGCTGTCGGAATCGACTCTCTATCCGGTGCTGAGAAGATTGCTTAAGGACGGGCATCTGGCCTCGTATGACGAGCCTTTTTCCGGAAGACTGAGAAGATACTATGCGATTACGGAAAAAGGGAAAGCACTGCTCGACGATTACAGAAACGAGTGGCGCAGTCACAGAAAAAACATCGAAGACATTTTGTTTGGAGGAGAAGAAAATGACTAAGCACGAGTTTATGTTCAGACTTGAAAAAGCATTGTCCGGCCTGTCCGAGAATGAAAAAAACGAAGCACTCAGATATTATGACGATTATCTTTCAGATTGCGGCAGTGACAATCTTGCCGATGTGCTGTCACAGCTCGGCTCCCCCGAGAAGCTGGCAGAAGAGATAAAAAACGACATCGATGATGCATCCAGCGCCGATACGGAGGAAGCAAAAGCCGCCGCAAGAGAGGACGGAGAGCAAGTTTACCGGGGCGAGTCCGACATAATAAGAAAGCTTCCGCCTTTCAATTCCGCAAACATACAGCTCTTAAACAGTAAGGGCGTTATCGAGCGCGGAAGCGACTACTCCTTCACCTGGACGAGCGGAAGCACGTCCTCCATACTCAAAGTCAAAGTTGCAGATTCGACACTCTATGTGGAAGAAAAGGTTTCGACCGGCCGTTTCTGGAATTTCAGTTTTGGGAGCGTGAAAGGCAACACATTCAGGCTTACACTTCCCGAAAAGGATTTTGATGCCATAAACTTCCACTGTGTAAACGGCAGTATGTCCATATACGACCTTAATGTCGACAATCTGTCGGTCTCCAACATAAATGGAAGCATTTCCGTGCACGATACCATAGCCGCACAGCTTAGCATGAAGACCGTAAACGGCTCTGTAACTGCCGATCCTATCACTTGCGGAAAGGCCACCGGCTCAACTGTAAACGGCTCCATGAGGCTGTCAGGTTCATTCGATGGGGATACCGATTTGAGCACCGTAAACGGCTCTATCAATTTGACGACGAACCGCAGACTGTCATCGTACAACATAAGCGCACGTTCATTGGGCTCGATACGTATAAACGATGAAAGAGTTCGCAACGACAATTCGTCAATCGGGCGTTCGGTATATACCGCAAATAACAATGCCTCGCGCACAATCACCGCCCATGCGAACAACGGTTCAATACGCTTAAACACTTCGGCTGACTGATTTAGCCGACGGTTCACCAAAGTCGCCCCCCACCCGGGGGTGCTTTTTTATTGGTGTGTATTTCTGCAGTTCCCGTCTTATAGATAAATCGCCATGGACTCATAGTGTAGGCTCGCCCCAAGAGAACTCCAAACCATTGTTAAAAAAGGCACTTTGTGGTAATATATATTTTCAAGCAATGTTTCTGAAAGGTCACGTATCATATGAGTGAATCTACCGGACTTCACAGAGGTCACAGGGAAAGGTTAAAGCAACAATTCTATACATCCGGCGCCGACGGACTCAATGACCATCAACTGCTGGAGCTGTTGCTCTTTTACTGTATACCTCAAAGGGATACAAATGTGCTTGCACACAGGTTGCTAAATAAATACGGCAGTCTTGAAAATGTATTCGGGGCGGGAGTTGACGCGCTTTCAAGCGAAAAGGGCTTGGGCTTCCACTCCGCTGTCATGCTCTCTGCAATAGGTGCGGCGGCACAAAAGACGTCACAGCGCAGACACGACGGAGCTCCGATTACGAGCCCTAAGGCGGCTATGGCATATTGCCTCGACCTCATAGCCGACAAGAACCGCGAGTACGCATATGTGATATCGCTCAACAAGCAGATGAAACCCATTTATGCCGAGCGCGTCGGCGAAGGCTCGGTTACAAGCGTGAGTATGCACCCTCGCATGGTATTGGCGTCCACAATTCGCCACAAGGCATCATCGGTTTTGCTTCTGCACAATCACCCGTCCGGAGATTTGATGCCCTCAAACGATGATTTAGAGCTCACAGATACACTCGTAAGGGCACTCGCTTCAATCGAAATCCCCGTAATCGACCACATTATAGTGGGCACCGATAATGCGTACTCGATGTTTTCTTGCACCTGTCTGTATGGAAGCTGTACTTGGCAGGACAAGCTCGACCGCAAACTCCCTGCGTTTTCTATGCAGGACATAAAAAAACAGGCCGCCGACACTCATGTACAGACGCCCAAGAGATCCTAAAGTTTATTCCGGTATCGCATCAAACGTTATGCGCGTACCCTTTTCGATGTTAAGAGCGGCGCATCTGTATTTCTTGTCGTGCGCAGGCAAATCAGCTCCCAGAAGCCTTGAAATATCGCTCTTTGTCATGTGGTGCATTAGAAACGGGCAGATTACGCCGTTGTCGCTCAGCGCCTGCGCCCCTGCCTTACAGTCGCACGAGTCGTCTAAGTTTGTACCGTCGAGTATGTACTCGATGCCCCTAAGCCACGCCTCGTGGCGTATGGCGTTTATCATGCGCGTTTTGCATAAATAGCACCTGTCATTGCCGTTTTCGGCGATTTTTTCGTCCGACAGCAAATCCACGCTGACGACACAGTGCTCGACTTCTGCGACATCGCACATCTTTGCGGCAAGCTCAAGTTCGTCTTTGGACGTCAACTCGGTCTGCAAAGTTATCGCCACCACGTTCTTTGCCCCTACTGCATCTACCGCCAGTTTGAGTAGACATCCGCTTGCAGAGCCACCCGAAAGTGCTACTGCCACGGTGTCAAATGCATCCGTCAAATCGAATGCTTCCTGTTTTTGTTCCATAATCCCCCTCTACAGCCTGTATGTCTTCATCTCCTGCACTACCTGTGCTCTCGGATACTCGACAGACGCTTCGCTGAGCACCTGCTCATCGGTGTATCCGCCTCCCCAAATATGTGTACACAACAGGTTTTTCACATTTGCTTCCCTTGCCGTCCTACCCGCTTCACCCGCAGTCATGTGATATGCGACATCGCCGCGTTTGTTGCGCTCGAGATAGCAGGCATTGCAAAGCAGAAGGTCCGCATTTTGTGCAAACTCTGAAAGCGCGGGTGTGTACCCGGAATCCGACGTGTAGACTACGGTCTTGCCTTCGCTTTGAATTTTCATGGCGTATGTGGTTATTGGGTGGATCGCCAATCTAAGTGTAATTGTAAAGTCGCCTACGGTAAACCTCATCCCGTCCCATGCCGTCACCAGATCCAACAACCCCGGTGCCGATAGTCTTGCAAACTCCTGTTGAGGGTCTCCCGGTGTAACAACCGTCAACGGCAGTTTAACGCCGTCGCCTGCGTTGCTGAGTTGATTTAACGCATAGCGCAACACGAGCATGTCCGACATATGGTCGCTGTGAAGGTGCGAAAGTACTATAGCCGATATGTCGAATTTTGGTCTGACCGCAAGCAGTCTACTAAACACGCCGCTTCCCATGTCGACCACGATGGCTGTTTTTGCACTCTCAAACAAATAGCCCGAACACGCACCCAAGGGTGCGGGAAACGGGCCATACTTTCCGAGAACGGTAAGATCCATCTTAAGCGCTCACCTTACCCGCTCTTGATTTATTCTGCATAACAGTCATCATCTTGAGTATCGGCACTGCTACAAGCGAATTTATCGCAAACTGCAGTATGTTGATCGGCAATGACTTTGCGGCTACATCGTAGTCCCCCATGATTATGAGGTCGTATAAGAAGAATGCAACCAAAAGTATCGCAGATGCGTACATACCCAGCTTAAACAGACCCTTCCATGAGTTATCCTTTTTGAGCATCAGCTCCATGAAGAACGCTATTCCGCCCATAAACAAGAATGCCGGTATACAGTAAGCTGTCGCACCCTTTACCCAAATGCTCGCAATCAGGCAGCCGAATAATGATCCTACACTGCCAACCAGAGCTCCCAAAGGACCTCCTATTGCGCATACCGTAACATACACCGACAACATACCGAGACTCACAAACGTGCCGCCGGGAACAGCTTCGTCCCTCATAGTACCCGACAATGTGGCAACCTGAGTTAAACCCGTAGCCACAATCACAACTGCCAGAAGAATCGCCGCGTAGATCCAAGTTTTTTCGTTTGTTCTGTTCATAGCCCCTCCTATGCTCTTTTCACTAAGTATTCCACCAAGTAGGACACCTATACACATATTGCCATTACTATTATACACTAAAATCGATAACAATGAACTCGTTTACAAAATGATTACATTTCGCTTGCCAAATACGAGAGTATCCCTTGAACGCTTCTATCAAATGCCGTCATATAATTGCCGCATTCAAGTATGTCCTCCAACCGATGTGCATCAGACGAGTAAATAACATGTCTGTTTTCCGTGGCTTCAACGCTTACCGGAAGTCTGCTATATACCTCGACGGTGTTAAATCTCAGCTGGGGAGGTATAAATCCAAGGGAAACAAGTATTGAATTAGACGTTCTGTTTATGTGCGCAGGTACCGGGACGCCAGATAACTCACGGCACTTCGCTACAATGTCGTCTATACTTTTGGTAGTCGACTGAATTAAAAGCTTGCTTTCGGTATATATGGGCTCATCAAATTCATCGAGTGCCACCTGCTCGCCGAATATCTCCGGCACATTGGGGATATCGGGGATATATTGATACAGCCAGTCGCCCATTTCGAGCGCGGCTTCAACCGTGGAGAAGTAACACAGTACGTGAACCTCCTCACAGCTTTCGGCCTCTATCGCCGGCACAAATAGTAATCCCCTTGTGTCCGCCACGATTTTGCAGGCAGGCAGATTGCGCGCGGAATTATGATCCGCCACCGCAATCACATCAAGCCCCTTCAGATACGCCATGTTCACCACATTATTCGGTGTCATGGACATATCGGCGCACGGCGAAATACACGAATGTATATGCAAATCCGCCGCAAGCTTCATCTCGTTACCTTTCCGGCACTATTCCCGCATCACGCATAATAGAGCATATTCTGTACGCCGTCATGGGCGAGGATATTACCGCAATCCCCTCTTCGTCCGCCTTTGCAAGCGTGGTGCTGTCCGGCTTCATACCCTCGGGGCAAATAACGCAAGCCATGTCGTGCAGCGATGCCACCGCTATGACATTCATGTGGGTCTGCACCGTCACCCATGCGCATCCCTCTTCGCCCTTTGCCATTACCCAGCTCAACAAGTCGCAAACACAACCACACTTAATTTCGTTTCCGCCGCCTTCACGGGTAAGCAATGTGCCTTCAATCTTTGATATCAAATCACAAACTTTCATATTGTTCTCCTCATCCTCTCTTGTGTGCACTTGCAAGGTCGACCATCTCCTGTGCCATCTGTCTTACCTTGTCGCGCAATTTGAATATACAGTCCATCTCCACGGCCTGACCCTTGATTATGTCCTCTGCAAGCGTCCTGCAGGTAGGTGACCCACACGAGCCGCAGTCAAGGCCGGGAAGCGTTCTCGTTATCGTTTCGAGTCTGTCCATCATACGCACTGCCTCTATCACGTCGTCGCTGAGCTTCAATATGTTCTTTGGCTCAAACTCCTTGTCATAGCGGAGCATAGGCGAGTTTACATACTTCTGTATGTGCGGGTCGGACTCGAGGTCTAGTCGCGGCTGTGAGTACTGAAGTCTTCTGTTTCTGTTCTTTGCTACAAACTGGTTTTCAAACGTAAGTGGTCCACCCACGCATCCACCGGCGCACGTCATCGCTTCTACAAGCACAAGTCCGCTCATATGGTCGTTTTCTATCTCGTCGAAACAAGCTACTACATTGTCAACGCCGTCTACGGCGAGGTAATGCTCTGTGCCGACAGCCATACTCAGACCGCCTACTACCGCAGAACCTAAACCGAATGCACCCGCTCTGTGTTCTATCGTCTGTGGTATATCCGGGTTACCGTTTGTCCTTCCGATAAATGGGAGCAGTTGGGCATATACATCTCTCACGGCAAACACGCCGTCTATCTCGGACTTATCCATGCCCAGAGGCGCCCTTATGTGGGTTATCTCCGCCGCACACGGTGAAATATAGTAAGCTCCTACTTCCTCACGAGGTACTCCTACGGATTCGCAGAATTCCTCCTTCGCTATCCTTGCGGCAAGTTCGTTTGACGGTATAAACGGCGATAGATTGTCAATAAGATTCGGGTAAAGCACTGTCACGAGCCTCGGAATAACCGGACAAGTACATGATATTATCGGATATGCTACGTCACTTTGTCTTATGTAGTGGGTCATCGCCTCGGCGATTATCTCTGCTGCCTTTGCCTCCTCGTATATCGCATCGAAGCCCATAGCATAGAGCCCGGCGTATATATCCTCAAGATTGGATAGCCCTCTGAATTGTGAGTACAATGTGGTGGACGGAATTACGATATTGTACTTGAACTTTCCCAACTCATTTAACGAAGTACTCATTGCGACCATTGCGCCGTGGGGGCACACTCGAAGACATTTGCCGCAGTCTATACACCTCTCGTCTGTTATCTTCGCTTTGCCTCGCTGAACCCTAAGCGCCTCAGTAGGACAGCTTTTAATGCAATTCGTGCAGCCTACGCACCTTCTCGTATCAATACGCACAGAATGCTTGTACATGCTCACCTCTTAGAAATCATAAGTAATAGTCTGCTGTTATGACCGTTCCCTTACCAACTTCCGACTCAAGGCTGAAGTTGTGGCTGTGTCTTTTGACGTTTGGCAGACCCATGCCCGCCCCGAAACCCATAGCCCGTACACTTTCGGGTGCTGTGGAATAACCCTCCTGCATAACAAGAGCCTTATCCGCAATGCCCGGTCCAATATCCTTGCTTATGAGCGACATTTTGCCATTCTCAATTTCAAGTATCAGCTCACCGCCCATGGAGTGTATAACGAGGTTTAGCTCCAGTTCGTATGACGATATGGCGACTTCTCTTATTATCGCCGGACCTATACCCATCTTTTTGAGTGTACTCTTTATCTTGGCCGAAGCCTCTCCCGCTGTTGCAAAATCTCCCCTCTTGACCTTATAGATCTCTCTGTAGATTACCATGATGCTACTCCTTTGAGCAGGGTGGCATGCCCTTGCTATAAAGCTTACCGCACGCCTCATACAGCGTCATGGGAGTAGACAGCAACACCAAATCATTCTGTTTTGCATGTTCAATCAGGTCCTCAGTTACGACTTTGCCTCTGACAAACAATATACATCTTATTTCGAGCATTTCGGCGGTCCTTATAACGTGGGAATTCACCATTCCGGTCAGTACAAGCGTTGTCGGCTTAACATAGGCAAGCACATCGCTCATCATATCCGAACCGAAAGCGTTGTCCACTTCGAGGTCTAGGAACTGTTCACCGCAAATGACACTGCATCCCAGGACCTCTACAACATCACTTATTTTCATCCGTCCTCCTTATCCCGCGGAGGATAATTCCCCCGACAGAACCATGTATTGGTATATCAGTTGTAATTGAGTATACTTTATATTCGCCGAAAAAGCTACAGTATCTGAGTAATTTTGCTCAGACAGTTTCTTCATAGCGGTAACAAAGACGTCATAAGCGCCTCCTACGAGTTGCGCTTCGGGCACAGCGTGGAAGCTTACTATGTTTCCTATTGAGGCAATATCGTTAAACGCCGCCGTAACAGCCGCCTTTCCCTGCTCTACGGTCTGCTTATCTTTATCAAACGTAAGCGATATCTCGCCGATCTTATCTACGCAGCTTCTCATAGCGAGAATTATCTCGTTCATCTTTGTTATCTGGTCCTCGGGTGCGGTAACATCTATTGTGGAAGCCTCTAGCTTTATCGGAAAAACGAGACATTCGTAACCGCTCGACTTGAGGTTTTCCTTTACGCTCAGTGCGCTCGCCTCGTTGGGAAATGCGCAGGCAAAAACCCTGTACTTCGTACCGTCAAAGAACGTGTAGCCTGCAGCGCCCTTAGCCATCACTTCCTGCCCCAGTGACTTTGCATTTCCCTCCGAGGAGAATACGCCCAGCTGTACCGCATAATACTCGAGATCCTTAACAGCTACACTGCCGGTCTTATCCGTGCCTCCGTTCTCCGTGGTAGGCGTAGGCGATGCTTTCGATCCGAATATCGGAGCTACGACATTCTGTACCAACCAGTTGCCCGTCGACGAAGCCGACACGAAATAAACTACTCCTGCAAACAGCAGCACGGCAAGCAACAGTGCGCCTGCTCCCGATGCGGAGTCACCTCCTCTGTTGCGGCTTCGACTGCGTCTGCTGCGTCTTCTGCGTCTGTATTCCATTTGACACCTCCTGTATCCATATATTCATGTATACATGCGGCGTGTCAGGTTTATACGCGGTTTTTTACACTTTGCGAAATTTACCCCGGAAGAGCCCTAATAACGGGCTAAACAGCCCCAAACCTGCCCGAAATGTCGTTCATGTGCCTTACACTATGTATTTCAAGAACAATGCATATAAGTCCGTCCGTGCAAAAAACTTGGCGCTGTATGTAAAATGGCGGTAAACAAGAAATCCCCCACATGAACCAACCACACGGAGGACTGTCTATGTCTATTTATCATCCGGAAGCTTACATGAGTTTAAACCACGAGCATTTTACTTCTAACCGTTTCACTATGTCGTCATAATACTTCTGGCAAGTGACTCGATAATGTATCCAACCGCCATCGCTACAGGGATACTTGTTGCCGATGCAGTCCCGATCGTGTTTTTGCAACTTTGCATGAACCTTTTCAAATTAAGCATTCGTCAGCCTCACCATAACCGTAAATGCGTCAGCTTCGGCTAAGATATTACATATGAGCTTTTTCTTTTTGTAACGTGCAATTGCCCAACCGTATTTGTTGCCATATGGAATAACAAACTTTTGTTCTGTGCCGAAAGTACCAGTCAGCCACACATTTATCACGGAAAAACGTTCTGCATTTTCTCTACAGTACTCCGCCATATCTTCTACCGTCGGCTCAGTTTATTTATTCAGCATTCTTTCGTACATAGATTTTCTCCGTAAGAGTTTGGATTATCCGTTTTTTCTTAATGCATAGCATTATAAATGTCGCTAATACGACCACAACCAAAGTCAACTCATCACATTACCCGTAGGGTTTTACTAAAAACACTATGCTTCAGCTCTTATATGGTACGGTAGCGCTCGGTACAAACTGGGACGCAGGCGTAGTGTGCAAAAGCTGATCGTCGAAGAAAATATGCGCTCCGAACGCCTTCAGAACTTCACTCTTGTCTACGCCGCCCAGGAAGAACGCTTCATCGATTCGCACATCCCATTCTCGCAGGGTCCTTATGACCCTCTCGTGAGCGGGAGCGTTTCTCGCCGTTACAAGTGCCGTCCTTATCGGTACATCATCACCGTACTGTTTCTGTATGCTCGATATCGTCATTAACAGTTTCGCAAACGGTCCCTTTGCGAGAGGATTACGCGCGTTCTGCCTCTCATGCTCAAGAAACGCCTGCATACCGTCCCTCTTGTATATCCGTTCCGAATCATCTGAAAACAGCACTGCGTCGCCATCAAATGCGATACGGAGCTGTGATATCTCCTCATAAGGATTCATGTATGCATGGTTAGTGATGATAGTGCCTGCGGCTACGTTTGCATTTATCGCCGCCTGCACATCGTCGTTATCTGCCGAGAGAAACAAGTCAGTGTTGAATGCCGGTAAGTACGGTGCAAGCGACTTTCCGCCTGCAAGCGCCGCTCTGGATATATCAAGCTTATAATGCTCAATTGAATTGAATATCCTCAAGCTCGTATCCGCGGTGTTTCTCGACATTATTATGATCTCGGTGAGCTTTTGCCCGTCCGTATTCAGCCTAAGCAATGCCTTGACGACGGCAAATCCCGCACCGGGCTTCAATACGTCATTCTCATGTTCTATTTGGTATTGTCTGTAGGCATCGAGGCCCTCAGACTCGAAAATCGAGTTCTCGTACTCGAGGTCAAAAAGTGCCCTCGAAGAAATACCTACGACAAGTGTCTTATCGAGCGCAAGTCCCATATTTGCCTCCATCGTTCAATTTATTCGCCACTACTTCAAGTGCCGCCACGACCCCCCTGCGCGCTAGTTCTATATCCATAAAGCTCCTGTTTTGCCTACCCACGCATTGCGATATGTCGAGCGGAACATGTATGAATCCGCACAGCGCATCTATGTTGTTGCGTCTGCAATAGCCCAAAACGAAGTACATGACGTGATTGCAAAGATGCGTGCCGGCAGTATATGAAATAGCCGCAGGTACGCCCGCCTGCTCACATGCTTTTGCCATATCTCGTATCGGGAGCGTAGTAAGTATTCCGTCCTCCCAACCCTCCTTTATGGGTCTGTCGGACACTATATTGCCGTCGCCATCCTCGATTCTGTAGTCGTCCACATTCACGGCTATGCGCTCAAACTCTACAGCCTGCCGTCTTCCGCTCTGACCAAGCGATATGATAGCGTCGGGCCTAAGCTCGTCTATAAGCCGTGTTAGGACCTCCTCCGCGTCCTTTGCGACAACTCGAAGCAATGCCTTATGTACGCTCGCTCCGCATATCTCGTCTGGTAATCCGCGAACGACCTCCCACGATGGGTTTATCTCGTCATGCCACGGTTCAAAACCTGTTACAAGTATTTTCATAATCAAAGCACCATATTGTAGCCGCAAACTATGAGAAGTTGGGCAAGTATATAGGTAATCATAACAAAGAAGTTTGTAAGTGTCACCTTCTTGGCGGGCTTAAGAACGCTCATCGAAAGTGTCGTATCCGACACTATAAAGAACAGTGAGCCAACCGCCAAAAGCACCGTCCCAAAAGAGGGCTTGTTGACAAACACCATCGTTTGCAGTGCGCTCATGCCGAATATCAGGAGCACGTACGGGACAGCAAACAGCTTAAGCTTGGTTGATGCGTATTTCCGGATTTCCATATATACGAGCGACCCGGCAATAAGAAATGCCAAGCCAATCACAACTATCGCCCATATTGGAATACCCTGCATAAGCCCCGAATTTACGGTCACGACGATATAAAGCAAGTGAGTTACAGCAAAAGACGCAATTCCCGGTTTCATCGAATCTGCGGATTTGGGTCCCAGCAACAATACATCCCCCACAAAGCTAAAGGCGAGCGCCATAATCACGAGGTAGTTTGGGGCAGCGGACAAAAGCAAGTAAACTGCCGCAAGCAGTGGCATAAGCAGACATTTTGTTATCCCCCTAACTGTCTTCACTCCAAAATAGCAACTAACGAGGTGAATGCAGCTAACAAGCGAAAACAAAACTATTACAACAGTATCCATTCATAAATCCTTTTTTCTATAATAATACCATTCACTGGCATATTTGGAAACATACTTTTGTGCGCAAATGATAAACATATATATTAGCGAGGACTTCAATCCATGTATCAAATGTGGTATTATTGCTGTGTAACAAATCAAACAGGTGGGAGGAAAATATGCAGCATTTGTTAAGTGCCGGAAAGCTGCTCGATGAACATGGCCATCTATGCGAAGCGGGTTATGCTACCTCGCTCGTCAAGGAGTACGACAGGCGTGACATTCGTGCCGCTGCACATCGTATCAAAGAATGGGATTACTATTTGGTTTACAACAATGATTTCGGCGTTGCATTGACGATAGACGATAACAGCTATATGGGCCTTTTGAGTGCGTCATTCCTCGATTTTAAGTCGCGCAGAGAAGTTACGGTCAGCCCCATTAAGCCGCTTACATTCGGTTCTACGCATTTCCCTTCCACATCTGTTACGGGAGATATAAAGGCATCCTGCAAGGGCGCCGAGTTCTCATTCGACGTATTTCCCGATAAGAGAGTGCTCAAATGTCACTTCGACAAGTTCGGCAACGAAGAATTTACAGCGAATATAGAGCTTACAGACTTCCCGCGCGACAGCATGGTAATCGCCACTCCATTCAGCAAGGATAAAAAGGCGTTTTACTACAACCAAAAAATAATCGGAATGCGCGCCTCGGGTACGGTCATGTTCGAGGGCAAGCAATACGAATTCTCCCCCGACGATTCATTCGGACTGCTCGACTGGGGCAGAGGCGTTTGGACATACGACAACACTTGGTATTGGGGTGCCGCGCAGGGGATAATCGATTCGCACAAATTCGGTTTTAACATAGGCTACGGCTTCGGGGACACCTCAAAAGCTTCCGAAAACATGCTGTTTTACGACGGCATAGCTCATAAGATAGGCAGACTGACGTTTGACATGAAGCATAACGAGTACGGAAGTATCGATTTCATGGCTCCGTATGGCATCGTGTCCGATGACGGCAGATTCGACGTTACCCTCACCCCCATACTCGACAGGAGCGCTTATACTTCAATCGGCATAGTGTTAAGCGACCAGCACCAGGTGTTCGGTCACTTCACAGGTAAGGCGGTGCTCGACGACGGCACCGTGGTAAGTTTTGAAAACCTTTTGGGTTTTGCGGAAAAAGTGCGCAACAAGTGGTGATTTCGCTTGTAATCTAATATAATGGAGGTCTATTTTGCATATCCTTCCCAAAAACATAAAATCCGTAGTAATCGACGGAAACTCGCTCACTATTGAGCAGGTAGTAGCTGTTGCCCGCTTTGGTGCAACCGTAAGCATAGCTCCATCCGCGACAGAAGCAATGAAGCGCTCTCGCGAACTCGTCACAAAGATTCTCGATGAGGAACGTGTCGCATACGGAATCAGCACGGGCTTCGGCGAATTCAGCAAAATAAGCATAGGTAAGGAAAAAAGCGGTCAGCTACAGGAAAACCTTATTTTGAGCCACTGTGTAGCAGTCGGTGAACCGCTCCCCTCGGACGCCGTAAGAGGAATGCTTCTGCTCCGGGCAAACGCGCTCTGTAAGGGCTTCTCCGGCATAAGACCCGAGCTTGTATGTGCGCTTGTAGATATGCTCAACAAGCACGTACACCCCGTGATTCCTCAGAAGGGTTCATTGGGCGCAAGCGGAGACCTCGCACCACTTTCGCACATGGTTTTGCCGCTTATCGGCCTCGGTCTTGCCGAGTACATGGGCAAGGTCATATCCGGAGGCGAAGCTATGAAGCTTGCAGGCATACCGACGTATCACCTGCTTGCAAAGGAAGGACTTGCCCTGATCAACGGCACCCAGTGCATGACGTCCATCGGACTTCTCGCCTGCTATGACAGCTATTGTGCGGCACAGCTTGCCGATATAATAGCATCAATGAGCATGGAAGCACTCACGGCTTTAAAGAACGCTTTCGACCCCCGGGTTCATATGGTACGCCCGCATAAGGGTCAGGGACTCGTCGCTTCAAATATCCTCAAGCTGACAGAAAACAGCCCCCTTCTCGATGCTTCACAACAGCTTAGGGTACAAGACGCATATGCAATACGCTGTCTTCCCCAGGTACACGGCGCCTGCAGGGATGCCATTTCCCACGTTTGGGAAAAAATCGAGATCGAGATAAACTCCGTAACGGACAACCCTCTGCTCTTTCTTGATGACGAGAGTGTCATTTCTGGCGGTAACTTCCACGGCGAGCCCATGGCGCTGGCGTTTGACTACCTCGGAATCGCGGCGTCAGAGATTGCAAACATTTCCGAACGCAGGATGGAAAGGCTCGTCAATCCTACACTGAGCAACGGTCTGCCCGCATTTTTGACGCCTAACGGCGGAATAAACTCCGGTTACATGATTTGCCAGTACAGCGCAGCTTCACTCGTATCCGAAAACAAGGTGCTTGCGCATCCTGCGAGCGTCGACTCGATACCCAGCTCCGCAAACCAGGAGGATCACGTCAGCATGGGTACGACCGCAGCAAGGAAGTGTGCTTCCATAGTCGATAACACATTCTCCGTGCTGGCATTCGAGCTGATGGCGGCTGTACAAGGCATAGAGCTCCGCGGCGGAGAAGTATCACCCGTTCATAAGCGTTTGTTTGACGCTGTAAGAAAGTTTATAGGCTTCTACGACCATGACAGGGAGATTCGCGACGACATACTTAACGCAAATGCGCTTGTTAGAAATGGCGAGCTCCTCGAAATCGTCTACGATGCCATTCCCGATTTTAAATAAGGAGAAACACATGGAGAGAATTCCCAATAACATGATAGAGCACGTATTCGGCGGTGAACTTCCTCAGCCGGGTACATTTGAGCCGGGTATAAGGCGCGCCCCCAGACGCGAGGCGCATTTGAGCGCATCCGACATAAAACTTGCGCTTAAAAACGCACTCCGCTACATACCTGAGAAGTATCACGAAAAGCTCGCTCCTGAGTTTATGAATGAGCTTATGGAGCACGGCAGGATATACGGCTATCGTTTCAGACCGCACGGAGAGCTTCACGGTAAGTCCATCGACGAGTACAAGGGCGCGTGTATCGAAGGTCGCGCATTCCAGGTTATGATAGACAATAACCTCGACTTCGCCGTAGCCCTCTACCCCTATGAATTGGTAACTTACGGCGAAACCGGTCAGGTATGCCAAAACTGGATGCAGTATCGCCTCATAAAGGCTTATCTCGAGATACTCACAGACGAGCAGACGCTCGTAATCGAGTCGGGACACCCCGTAGGTCTTTTCCGTTCACACAAGCTCGCTCCCCGCGTAATCATAACAAATGGGCTTATGGTCGGACTCTTCGACAACCAGGCCGACTTCAACAGAGCGGCGGCAATCGGTGTCGCTAACTACGGTCAGATGACCGCAGGCGGCTGGATGTACATAGGACCTCAGGGAATAGTACACGGCACATTCAATACTCTCCTCAACGCAGGAAGGCTTAAGCTCGGAATACCGCAGAACGAGGATCTCACCGGCAGGCTTTTCGTATCCGCAGGTTTGGGCGGCATGAGCGGCGCTCAGGGCAAGGCCGCGGAGATAGCCGGAGCTGTATCGATTATCGCCGAGGTCGATGCCTCAAGAATCGCCACACGTTATGACCAAGGCTGGGTAAGCCGCAGGACAGACAGCCTCGGAGAGGCAGTCCTTTGGGCAAAAGAAATGATGGCAGAGCGCAAAGCATGTGCAATAGCTTACCACGGCAACGTAGTAGACCTGCTCCAGTACCTTGTTGACAAGGATATACATGTTGACCTGCTCTCAGACCAGACATCATGCCACGTTCCCTATGACGGCGGCTACTGCCCTCAGGGAATTTCATTTGAGGAGCGCACTCGCCTGCTCGACGAAGACAAGGAGACGTTCATAGAGCTCGTCAACAAGTCGCTCGTTATGCACTATGAGCTTATTTGTGAGCTCAGCCGCAGGGGAACATACTTCTTCGATTACGGCAATAGCTTCCTCAAGGCGGTCTATGACGCCGGCGTAAAGGAAATATGCAAGAACGGACATGACGAGAAGGACGGCTTCATTTTCCCATCATACGTTGAGGATATACTTGGACCTCAGCTTTTTGACTACGGCTACGGCCCGTTCAGATGGGTATGCCTCAGCGGAAAGCCCGAGGATCTCGCCGCAACAGACCGCGCGGCTATGGAATGCATAGATCCCAACAGGCGTTATCAGGACAGAGACAACTACGTTTGGGTCAGGGATGCCGGCAAGAACAAAATGGTCGTCGGTACGCAGGCGAGGATACTTTATCAGGATGCTATGGGCAGAACTAAGATAGCCCTAAAGTTCAACGACATGGTGCGCAAGGGAGAGATAGGCCCCGTAATGCTCGGTCGCGACCACCACGACACCGGTGGAACAGATTCACCCTTCCGCGAGACATCGAACATCAAGGACGGCTCAAACGTTATGGCTGATATGGCTACGCAGTGCTTCGCAGGCAATGCCGCAAGAGGCATGAGTCTCATCGCTCTCCACAACGGCGGCGGCGTAGGCATAGGAAAGGCAATCAACGGCGGCTTCGGCATGGTGCTCGACGGCAGTGAGCGCGTAGATACCATACTTTCAATGGCTATGCCTTGGGATACGATGGGCGGAGTTGCTCGCCGCGCCTGGGCAAGAAACGAGAACTCGATTGCAACCGTTATCGAGTACAACAGAAACAATGCCTTCACAGATCACATAACGCTTCCGAGTGTGGCCTGTGATGAGCTTGTAGATAGAGTAGTTTCAGCTTTATTAGAAAAATAGCGGAGGTTAGCATGGCAAAGATAATCGAATGTATACCGAATGTCAGTGAAGGCAGACGTACAGAGGTCGTAGAAGCATTGGTGAATGTCGTACGCACCGTTCCCGGCGTTACGCTTTTGGACTATTCGTCCGATGCAAGCCATAACAGGAGCGTAATAACGATGGTCGGCGATCCCGATGGTATTGAGGATGCCGCATTCAAGCTCACAATGGCAGCACGCGATAATATAGACCTTACCCAGCACGAGGGTGAGCATCCCAGGATGGGCGCGATCGACGTAATACCGTTCGTTCCGATTAAGGACGTTACCGTTGCAGAATGCGTCGAACTTTCAAAGAAGCTCGGCGAAAGAATCGCCAATGAGCTCGGAATCCCCGTATTCCTTTACGAGGATTCGGCAACTGCTCCCCACAGAAAGAACCTCGCAGAAATTCGCAAGGGTCAGTTCGAGGGTATGGCAGAAAAGGTCAACGACGAAAAGTGGCATCCCGACTTCGGCGGCAACAGGATTCACCCCACAGCGGGCGTTGTCGCAGTCGGCGCAAGGCCCCCGCTCGTAGCCTACAACATCAATCTCAGCACGAGCAATATAAAGGTTGCAGACAAAATCGCAAAGATAATAAGAGAGCGTAGCGGCGGACTCAAGTACGTCAAGGCACTTGGCGTAATGCTCGAGGACAGAAACATCGCTCAGGTCTCAATCAATATGTGCAACTTCTCAAAGACCCCTCTCTACAGGGTATTTGAGCTCGTCCGCGTTGAAGCCGCACGTTACGGCGTACACATAATAGGTAGCGAGATAATCGGTCTTGCACCTATGGCCGCCCTTATCGACAGCGCAGAATACTATCTGCAGCTCGAAGGTTTCAGCAAGAATCAGGTTCTTGAGAACCGCTTGATGTAAAGCGCTATGAGAGCGACCGGTATTATTTATAACATAGGTACACTTGCCACAGCCTACGGCAATGAAAAAAAGTGCGGCAAGGAGCAAGGCGATATAAAACAGCTTCACGATGCTTATGTCGCGATGGACGGCGCGTCAATAATCGCTGTCGGTACGGGGCCTGCTCCGCAGGAGCTTATAGGCGCAGGCACACAGCTCATAGATGCAGACGGCCGCCTCGTTACTGCGGGACTTGTCGACTCACACACGCATCTCGTATTTGGAGGATGGCGCGAGCACGAGCTTGCGCAGAAGCTTCATGGCGTAGCTTACCTCGACATACTCAATGCCGGCGGCGGTATCCATTCCACCGTCAAAGCCACGAGGGGATCGACCGAAGACGAGCTCTACGTAAAGGCAAAGGATGCTCTTATGCATATGCTCGTACTCGGAACTACTACGGTCGAGGCAAAGAGCGGCTACGGTCTTTCGTACGATGACGAACTCAAGCAACTCCGCGTGGCAGAAAGGCTCAACGACGAAGGTCCCGTAGAGATTGTGTCCACTTTCATGGGTGCGCACGCCGTTCCAAAGGAGTATGCGAACAACCGCGAAGCGTACATATCGCTCCTTACAGAGCGTCTTATCCCTGAGGTAGCGCGCTTGGGTCTCGCCCGGTACTGCGATGTGTTCTGTGAGACCGCAGTATTTACTTCCAAGGAGTCCGAAGCCATACTCGAATGTGCTCAGAGCTACGGCTTGGGCGCAAAGATACACGCGGATGAAATCGATGCCATAGGCGGTTCAGAGGTAGCGGGAAAGCTCCATGCGATAAGCGCAGAGCATCTCATTGCCGCAACCGACAGCGGCATCAGTGCGCTTGCAGACGGCGGTACTGTAGCGGTACTCCTCCCTGCCACTTCATTCTATCTCGATAAAGAATTCGCACCCGCAAAGAAGATGATCGACGCCGGTGTCGCAGTGGCCGTTGCAAGCGACTTCAACCCCGGCTCGACACCAAATCTATCCCTCCAGCTCCCAATGAACATTGCATGCTACAAGTACAGGATGACCCCGGAGGAAGTCCTGACAGCTGTAACGCTCAATGCCGCAGCCGCAATAGGGCTTCCAGATAAGCTCGGAACGGTCGAGCCGGGTAAGCAGGCGGATTTATTGATTTGGGACGCACCTAACCTCGACAGGATATTCTACAGATACGGCTCAAACCAAGTTTCTACTGTAATCAAGAAGGGAGAAATCGTAGCAATGGATGGAACGGTAATCGAAAAAGGTAGACTCGCCGATATGCGAGTAAGTGATTTTATTGAACTCGTGGCAAGCAGTGAGCCTGCACCCGGCGGCGGATCGGTCTCCGCTGTAGCAGGCGCAATGGGCATAGGTCTTGCCGCTATGACAGCAAAGCTTACGGCATCGAAGAAAAAGTACGCCGATGTACACGAACTTATGCACAGCATAATAGAGCGCGCCGATCCCTTTGTGTCGGATATGACACAGGGAATCGACAAGGATACCGATGCTTATAACGGCTTCGGAATAGCCGCCAAGCTTCCGAAGGAGACCGATGAGCAGAAAGCAATCAGAAAAGAGGCCATGCAGAATGCACTCAAGCAGGCCGCACAGATACCCTTTGAGCTTCTGCTCAACTGTGAACGCGCGCTTGAGATACTCTCTGAGGGTGTAGGTACCATAAACCCCAACTGCTATTCGGATCTCGGCTCGGGTGCAGCTAACCTCAGAAGTGCCGCACAGGGCGCATGGCTCAATGTACTTATTAACATAGGCGGTATAGAAGACGCGGAATTCGCAGCTGAACTGCGTACAAAGGGCGAAGCAGCGATAAAGCACTGCTATGAGCTTGCAGACGATGCATTCGCAAAAATCGAGAAGTACATAGTCGGCTGATTAACAGCATGGAAAAGGGAGCTTACCGCTCCCTTTTTTATTTGCTTTATTCTGCATTATTCCGCGTACTCGAACACCTTCTGTATGCGCTGATGATCCGCCGTCGCAGTCGACCCCTCGGGGTATACGGCGCCGTAGTCGTTTGGCTCCGTCAGCGAGAAATGCATTGCATCTGAGCCATTTCCGAAATATCCGCCCCAATGGAAGCCCTCGCGCGCGAAGGCAATCTCATGCAGGAGGTAGTTTAGGAGTGTATTGGGTACCATGCCGTTTTCGGGCATAGTACCGTCGTAGGTGAAGCAGTAGACTTTGTCCCTGCCGTATACGTTGTTTAGCCCATCGTAGGTCAGCTTATCTATCGCACGCTTTATCTGCTCCCAGTTGGTATCATGCCCATCGATCACCCTTATCTTGTTTACCTCCAATGTGCTGTTAAGGTCGATGCAAGTGCCGAAGCTGTGGTGGCTTATTTTTGCACAGGATGCATCCTGGAAGCGCGCCGTAAATGCACCGTCCGAGAGATTGTATACCATAGCATCGCTCAAAGCGAATACGCCCGATTCACCATTGTTGTACTTGATATAGACATAGGAGTTCTTTACATGGTCAAATGCCCGCTTGAAAGTGTCATACGCTGTCGTGTGTACCGAGAACGCACGCCCATTGAATGTTATCTGACGAATGTATTTGTCTGTCCATTCGCTGTCAATAAAAATCCTCCTGCTACCCCTCTCCCTTAGCTTGTACTTGAACAGATAGTCACTGCTTCCGAAGTAATCATCCAAAAAGTCGGTAAATATGAAGTGTATCCTGTCCTTTGTCAACGTGACCCATTCCTGTATGCTGAAACTTGCCTTCCAAAGCGGTATGTCCGACTCCTCCGTCGTAGACACGAGCAGCTCAAGGCGCTTTTCGCCCACGCCGAGCTTTGAAAAAGGCGCAAGTTCGTTTATACTGCCTGAATAGCCTGAAAGCTGATACATTTTCTTCCCAAGATGGTCCGACTTTGCCGTCTGATCAAGCTCCTTAGTTCCGTTTAAGGCGTTGTAGACAACAACCCTGACCTCTGTTATGGGGTACCTCGACTTGATTGTCCCCTCTACGCTGAAAATCTGGCCCAATGCATATATAGAGTCGTTTGTCGGCATGCTTTCCCACTCGAACGAAATACCCGCAGGTATATTCCCCACGAGCTCGGTCGGCAAGGGAGTAGGGATAGGTTGGTACGAGCTGATTATTGGACTGTTCTGTATCGGCATGGGCGAAATTAATGCAGGTGCCTGATTCGGAGAGCTGTTCGGGAACACTATGTCCCCCACCTGCACAGACGCACCCTTACAACCTATAAATGTTAAAATCATTACAACGACCCCAATAACTAACCAGTACTTGTAACGCATTATGTCCCACCCTTAATTCTGATCTGCATCATTATACATTAAGTATTACCTCGGTGTCGATAATAGTGCAAATCCTTTACATTTTATTCATAATTTTACAATATATCTGTCTATATTGATTTTGGCATTGTACAGTGATAATATTATATATAGGATAGGAGGCTATTATGGCTATTGTTATCAGAAATGGCGTTATTGCCAATGCTTACGGTTGTTTTCGCGCAGATATTCTGATAGAAAACGACAGGATTGCACAAATCGAAAGCTCTATTGAGTGCGCAAATGCCGAGTGCATAGATGCAGAGGGTTGTTTTGTAATGCCCGGCTTTATTGATACGCACACTCATTTTGATCTCGATACAGGTTCGGCTGTTACTGCGGACGATTTCGTTACAGGTACGCGCGCAGCGATTCTCGGCGGTACCACCACTATACTCGATTTTGCAACTCAGGACAGAGACGGAACTCTCACGCAGGCATATGAGAAGTGGCAGGATAAGGCTCGCGGCAGCTCTTGCAACTATGGCTTTCACATGGCTATGGCGCGCTTTGACGAAAGTGTCAGCGAAGAGATGCAGAAAATGCACGACATTGGAATCACCTCTTATAAGCTCTACATGGTATACGACTCGCTCAAGGTCGATGACGGAGCGATTTACATGGCACTCAAGCGTGCAAAGGAGCTCGGTTCGATTATCGGTGTGCACTGCGAGAACTACGACTTGCTTAAAGCGATAAATACAGAGCTTCACAAAAACGGTGCAGGTGTTGATCCCTATTCTCATGCGCTGTCGAGACCGAACGAGGTCGAAGCGGAAGCCGTAGCAAAACTCATATACATAGCAAGGCTCGCAGATGCTCCCGTAAACATAGTGCACCTATCGACAGAAGAAGCAATGCTCGAGGTAAGGCGTCACAGGGCGTGCTTCGAAAAGCCATATATTTACGTCGAAACCTGCCCGCAATACCTGCTTCTGAACGATGATAAATATCACGATGATGGCAGGAGATACATAATGAGTCCTCCCCTGCGCAAGCAGAAAGACGTCGAAGCCCTTTGGGATGCGCTCGAGGATGGAAACGTAGACACTATAGGTACAGACCACTGCTCATTCACACTTGCACAGAAGAACAAGTGCGACTATTCGGATGTTCCAAATGGCATACCAGGGGTAATGTATCGTCCGTCAATCATGCTCAGCGAGGGTCTCTTGGGTGGAAGATGCTCTATAGAGAAGCTTGTAAAGCTCATGTCGTACAATCCGGCAAAGCTATACGGACTGACGGACAGGGGCGAGATAAAGGTTGGAGCATTCGCCGACATGACCATATGGTCAAAAGAAAGCGAGCATGTGCTTACAGATACAAACCACGCGCACAACTGTGATTACTCGCCGTATGCCGGCTTGACCGTAAGAGGCACTATTAGGGACGTCATACTTAACGGTCGTCACGTCGTACACGGAGGAGAGCTACTCGTTAGCGGAAGCGGCCATTATATCGCACGCGACGAGTACACCGACCTATGAAGATAGGCTGTGTACTGCTTGCCGCAGGCGTATCACAGCGCTTCGGTACGATAAACAAACTGCTTGGGGATTTTGTCGGCGACCCCATCGTCGTAAGAACCGCACAGGCAATACAAAAGGCCGAGTTTTGCGTTGTAGTTGCGGTAGTCTCGGACGATGCCGTAGATGCGGTATTAAGTGAATGCGGACTAAGAACTGTCAGAAATCCCAGGCCGGAGGACGGTATAAGCGGCAGCATTAAAATTGGGCTTAACGAGCTGTGCAACTGCGATGCCGTGATGTTTGCCGTTGCCGACCAACCATTGCTTTCAAGTGAGTCCATAAAGGGTGCGGTAGATTTATACAAACTGCATCCGGACAACATAATCAGTCTCGCATATGACGGAAATAGGGGCAATCCCGTCATATTTCCAAGGTGCTTCTATAGCGAACTCTATGCGCTTTCCGGCGACAGTGGCGGAAGTGCCGTCATAAAGAGGCACACGGAGAGCTTACTGCTGTATGATGTCAGTGACCCGATTGAGCTTGCGGATACCGATACTGCAAAAGAGCTTCAGAATTTAATAGACCATGTTAATAGGAGGCAGAAATGAACACGAGCTATTGTTTACGTGGAAGCATCGTCCATACACCCTTGTTTGGTATCATGGAGTGTATACCTGACAGTTATATTGTTGTAATTAACGGTAGAACGGCCGGACTTTTCTCATCTTTGCCCCTTGAGTACACCGATTTGCCCCTCTACGACTACACGGGCAAGATAATAACTCCGGCATTTTGCGATATGCATCTGCATGCGCCCCAATACCCCATGCTCGGTCTGGGCATGGACCTCCAGCTCCTGGAATGGCTGAACACATACACATTTGTAACCGAGCAGAAATTCAAAGATTCTGAGTTTGCACGCAAAGTATATTCGGCACTTGCAAAAAAGCTAGTGGAATGCGGCACAACGCGCGTATGCATGTTTTCGAGCATCCATTACGATGCTACCATGATACTTATGGAGGAACTCGAGAATGCCGGGATTTCGGGCTATGTCGGAAAAGTCAACATGGACAGAAACTCGCCCGATTACCTCTCAGAGACCACACAGGAATCCATTGAACAGACACGACGTTGGATAGAAGAGAGCAAGAAGCGCTTTACGCACATATCTCCCATTATAACGCCACGTTTCACGCCCTCCTGCACCGATGAGCTTATGGAAGCGCTGGGTAAGTTCTCACAGGAATACGATTTACCCATACAATCTCATCTTAGCGAAAACACTGACGAGTGCGCATGGGTACGCGAACTGTGTCCCGACTGCCCACAATATTGGGAATCTTATGAAAAACGCGGACTGTTCAATTCCCGCACAATAATGGCGCATTGTGTATATAGCAACTTTGCTGAACGCGAAGCCATGAGAAAGCACGGCGTGTGGGTAGCGCATTGTCCCGATTCAAACTCGAATCTAAGCTCAGGTATAGCACCCGTAAGAAAGATGCTCAGAGAAGGCCTATCCGTGGCTCTTGGCTCGGATATAGCCGGCGGAGCGGAAATCTCTATGCTTAAGGTCGTCGGCCAGGCGATACGAGTATCAAAGCTCCGCTATCTTAAATCAGACAAGGCTGAAGATTTCCTGACCGTTGCGGAAGCGCTGTATCTTGCGACAAGCGCAGGACAGGAGTTTTTCGGAGAAAAGGCGGGGTTTGCAGTAGGTAACGAATTTCACGCGCTTGTATTTGACGATTCTGCGCTTCCCCCGACAGACATAATTAACCTGCAGGAGCGGATGGAGCGTTTGATATACTTAGCCGATTCCTCCGCAATAGTAGATAGATTCGCATGCAAAAAGCTGTAATCGAGCTTCGCGCCCATCATATACTCTGCCTGTCGCTGTTTGAGGGCAAGGGCTATGACGATGAGTTTGCCGCAAATATGCAGGCGCTCTTGGATAACATAGGTGCTTGTCAGGTCATATTCGTCGTGGGAAAGCCTGACACAGTTTGTTCGCGCTGCCCTAACAGAAGCGGAGACGATTGCCTTTTTGGCAATGACGATGTAAAAAACAAGGACATCGCCGCACTCGATGGGCTAGGTCTCTGCGAAGGCGTTCCGTACACGACAGAGCACTTAAATGAAAGCCTCAGAGCTATCACCCGTGAAGCGTTTGACAATTGTTGTGCGACATGTAGATGGTACGCCTGCGGAGTCTGCAAATACGAGAAGATACATGCGTTGTAAGCGATCAAAAAAGGGCGGTACTCTCTTTTTATCATCATATTTCACACGCGGCTCATGTGTGATACCAAAAAACTGCGCCCCGACACGATGTATCGGAGCGCTTCTTGCATTACGTGTTATATGTTTGTATCGCTCAGTATTCCCTGAGATGCCTCTTCCCTAAACTGTGTGGTGTAGAGATTGTAGTAGTATCCCTTGAGCTTGAGCAACTCCCTGTGGGTCCCACTCTCCGTGATCTTACCGTCGCGTATCACCAGTATGCGGTCGGCGTTCTTTATCGTTGAAAGCCTATGCGCAACTATGAAGCTCGTTCTGTTCTTAAGAACCGTCGTAGTAGCGCTCTGTATCAACTGTTCCGTCTCGGTGTCGATGGACGATGTAGCCTCGTCAAGAACGAAAACCTTCGGGTCAGCAAGTATAACTCTCGCAAATGATATCAGCTGTTTCTGACCCGTGGAAAGCAGTATACCTCCCTCGCCTACCTCGGTATCATAACCCTTCTCCTGCTTGAGTATGAAATCTTCTGCGTGTACAGTCTGCGCCGCGCTCCTTATCTCATCAATGGTGGCATCCTTGCGGCCGTATGCAATGTTGTCGCGAATAGTACCGGAAAAAAGATGCGGTTGCTGTAGAACATAGCCCAGTCTGCGCTGCAGCCAGAGCTGACTGCGCTCCCTGTAGTCCTTGCCGTCTATAAGTATGGTGCCCTCTGTGGGTTCATAGAACCTGCATATTAGGTTTACTATTGTACTCTTGCCTGCACCGGTCTCACCTACAAGTGCGATATTCTCGCCGGGTCGCACGTGCAGATTGAAATCCGTAAGTACATTCTCTCCGCCGTTATAAGTAAAGCTCACGTTGCGGAACTCTATCTCGCCGTTTATGTCTTCCCAGTTTTCTGTCTTTGGTTCAAAGTTATCACCGTATCTCTCGATCACCTCAGGAGAATCCTCTATGTCACAAGGCGTATTGATAAGCGATATAACGCGCTCCGCACTCGCCTGCGCACTCTGGAATTCCGCAAGAATCCTCGCAAGTGACTGTATCGGCTCAAAGAAGTTACTCGTGTACGATATAAATGCCGAAAGTGTACCGAAACCTATAGCTCCGAATATTGTGCCAACGCCTATGCTCGCCATGAGCTCTGCATGACCACCGAAATAGAGTGCCAAGGCTGTGCCCACAGCACTAAGAAGCATTACCAGCGGCATGAATGTGTGCGACAGAATTATCGATTTAACCGATTCAACTTTCATCTCGGCAGTGATCTTTACGAATTCCTCCGCATTCTGCTCCTCGCGAACCAGGGTCTTTGTCGTCATGGCACCCATTATGCCCTCGTTATACGCGCCCGTTATCCTTGAGTTGGTCTTTCTGACCTTGCGCTGATGGACAAGTATCTTCTTCCTAAAGTATACGCAAAGCACCACGAGAGGAGGAATAACTACCATCGTAATAAGCGCAAGCTTCCAATTCAGAATAAAAAGTGTAATGATTATACCGATTACATACGCAAGTGCCCAAAGCAAGTCAACAATACTCCATGCGATCATCTCACTAAGTCTTGCGATATCGCTTACCATTCTTGCCATAATGTAGCCTACAGGCGTCTTGTCGTAGTATGAGAAAGACAGCTTCTGAAGCTTTATAAAAGCATCCTGTCTTATGTCGTACGACATCCCCATCTCAAGCTTGCCTGAGAAGTTAACAAATGTATAAACGCAGAATCCTTGTGCTGCGACGACGGCCACATATGCAATCGCGAACCACATTATACCCTCTGCACTCTGCTTCTCTACAAAGTTATCTATCGCATACTTTGTAAACAAAGGATACAGTATGTCACAGAAAGCTACGAAAACCATCGTTATCGATGTCAATATTACCAGTTTTTTGTAGCGCAGTGCATAAGCATACAGCTTTTTCCAAATGCTTATGTCTACCTTTTGATCAAAGTCCTGCTCCTCAATATAGCTGTAATCACTCATCTATTCTCACCTCCCTCATCCTGCCTGAGCTCATCCTCAAGCATGTTCTGGATGTGGGCAATCCTCTTGTACAAGCCATCTACTTGCATGAGCTCCTCATGTGTGCCTTGCTGCACGAGTCTACCCTCATCGAGCACTAGAATCTTA
>SAMEA3663283__coassemble_834_pt1 | contig 39666 bp, 33 predicted proteins | sample SAMEA3663283__metabat2_low_PE_022 | metagenome-assembled genome bin SAMEA3663283 (sample SAMEA3663283) | pig gut metagenome | biome: pig gut; feature: pig-associated habitat; material: faeces | place: China | collected 2013
TGCCTTAGATGTTAACTTATTCTTACTCGTCAATTCCAAAGCTCTTCTGGATATACTCCGCCGTCCTTAAGTTTTTGGATTTCCCGCATTACCATAAATTTGTCGTCCTTATGTGTTACGCCTATCCACTTGTCGGGAGTGGTACATGCGTGCACGATGAGCCTGTCTGCGGCCATTCCCCTGCGGACGGCTTCCGGCAGGTAATCCTCACACTTGAGTGGATTCATTTTTATTGCCTCCGCAATAAATGTCGGGAACGTCCTCTCGAGCTCCCCGAATATACCCATATTGAATGCCCAGAAATTCATAGATACGCTTGAATCGAGCGGCAATTCGACCGTCTTACCGTCTGCATCTGTGTATACCGCGCTGTCATCCTGCTTGATGATGCCTATACATTCATGTATGTCGCGCAGACGTCCATCGCTTACACTGCATACGCCCCTGTTTACACTGCCGTAATCTGTGAGCGTCTCGGACAGCTTATAGCATATAATCGCGTGCTCATTTGCGTCCTTATGCTGTGCAAGGAATTCGAATGCCGTCTTAAACGCCTGCGGTCCGTAGAAATCGTCCGAATTCAGCACTACGAAGGGTGCGTCAATTTGCTCCTTTGCGCACAGCACGGCATGGGTCGTACCCCAAGGCTTAGTCCTTCCTTCGGGCAATTCGATCCCCTCTGGGAGCTTGTCTAGCTCTTGGAACGCGTATCTGACATTGATGTGCTTTAAGAGTTTGTCACCGACCATAGTGCGGAAATCGTGCTCGATCTCATGCTTAATTATAAAGCACACGTCCTCAAAGCCCGCACGGATGGCATCGTAAACAGAGAAGTCGAGCAATGCATTGCCATATTCATCCATAGGGTCCATCTGCTTGAGTCCACCGTAACGACTGCCCATTCCTGCCGCCAATATGACAAGAATCGGTTTTTTCAAAATTATCACCTCCGATTAACTATAAGCATTCTACTATAATGCGCCGTATGTGTAAACGATGCAACAAAAAAGCGGAGATTGCTCCCCGCTCTTATGCTTATTATTATCTCTTCTCGTTCAAGCTCCTGTAGTAGTTCATCAGACAGCCTTCGATCAGAATCTGCTTTTCTTCAGCAGTCAAGCCCTTGATGTAGAGCGTAATGTCATGTACGCCGTCCTTTGCGATTACCTTTGCGGGAATCTCTTCAATACCCTTCTCGATTGCTTCTCTGATTCCGGGTACGAATATGAAGTCGTCCACATCGTAATCAAACGAAGTATCCTGTGCAATTGTAAACGGCAATATACCCCAGTTAATGCAGTTACTGCGATAACGCTTTGTCGCATACTCGTAGCAGATGTTTGCACAGCCACCGAGCACCTTCTGGCAAGATGCCGCCTGTTCTCTTGCAGAGCCGTCGCCGGGCTTGTTTGCAAACAGAACGGATGCTACTCCCGTGGTTTTCGTGAGCTCACCTGCGTTGCCTACCTGGGCGAGTGCCTGCGTTATGACCTCGGGAACATTACCCTCACGTCTTTCGTCATCGAGCTTTCTCGTTGCCTTGCTCCTGCCGACGTATTCGGGTACTCTGCGTGAAAGTGCAAACTCAGAGAGTCTTATGGGGTTGGAGCGGTAGGATGACGTCTCACCCGAGGGGATGAGTTCATCGGTCGTCGTCACGGGATCCTTTATAACTGCGGCAAGCCTCAGGAGCATATTCTCCGAAAGTGCGTGCATTGTAGGCCAGTCCGTGATGTTGGGGCCGAATTTGAGCTCTGCATCGGGGTCGGCATGACCGAAGCCATTATAGCAACGCTTGCTGTAAATACTGCCGTCGAACTCGTACTTCGGTATCGATGCATCGTAATCGATTTCCGTAGCAGGGGTGATAGCGCCGGCGTTTCTGGCTGTTGCGGCGATGGAACGTGCGTCCATAAGCGCAACTGTACTGAGCTGTCCCTCTCCGGGCTTTGAACCTTCACGGTTGGGGAAGTTTCTCGTGGTGTGGCGGATGGAGAAGCCGTTGTTAGAGGGTACATCTCCTGCGCCGAAGCACGGTCCGCAGAATGAGGGCTTAATTATTGCGCCTGCCGCCAAAAGCTTTGCACTCGCGCCGATCTTTGTCAAAGCGAGGCTTACAGGGACACTCGTGGGATATACATTGAGTCCGAAATAGCCGTTACCCGTTGACTGACCGTCGAGTATGCTTGCGGCTTCAACTATGTTGTCGTAAAGTCCGCCGGAACAGCCTGCGATAACACCCTGGTCGGCATAGACCTTGCCGTTTACGACCTTGCTTACGAGGTCGAGCTTTATCTTGTCGCCGAATGTCTTTGTTGCTTCCAGCTCAATTCCCCTGAGTATGTCCGCGGCATTCGCTACGAAATCCTTGATAGTATAGGCGTTGGAGGGGTGGAATGGAAGAGCTATCATCGGCTCTATTGTCGAGAGGTCTATTCTTATCATGCTGTCATAATAAGCGCAGTCCTCGGGCTTGAGCTGTTTATATGCATCGGGTCTTCCGTGCGTAACAAAGTAATTGTGAACCTGCTCGTCTGTCTCCCATACTGATGTGAGGCAGGTGGTTTCTGTGGTCATTACGTCGATGCCGTTTCTGAACTCAACGCTGAGGTTTGCAACACCGGGTCCTACGAACTCAAGAACCTTATTCTTTACAAAGCCGTTCTTGAATGTGGCACCTACAAGCGCGATTGCAACGTCGTGCGGACCTACGCCCTTCTTGGGTGCATTCTCCAGATATACGAGAACAACTTCGGGAGCGTTTACGTCCCATGTGTTTGACAGAAGCTGCTTAACGAGCTCGCCGCCGCCTTCGCCTACACCCATTGTGCCCAAAGCGCCGTAGCGTGTATGGCTGTCGGAACCCAGTATCATACGTCCACAGCCCGCCATCATCTCTCTTGCATAGGAGTGTATGACGCTCTGGTTGACCGGCACGTAGATTCCGCCGTAACGCTTTGCGGCAGAAAGACCGAATACATGGTCGTCCTCGTTTATGGTGCCACCTACAGCGCAGAGGCTATTATGACAGTTTGTCATTGCATAGGGGATCGGGAACTCTTTGAGCCCACTCGCCCTTGCGGTCTGAATGATACCGACGTAGGTGATGTCGTGTGAAATCAAACTGTCGAACTTAATTCGCATCTTCTTCTCGTCACCCGAAATATTGTGAGCGTTAAGAATTGAGTATGCTATCGTGCGCTTGCGTCCTTCTTCGGGTGTAACGCCCTGCGAACAGCTGCACTCCGATACTGAATAGTCTCTTCTTAGATACACACCGTGGTTGATGAGTTCTACCATATTTAACTCCTTTATTTTCTCACCCAATTTCTTTGGGCTATGATATACAATGGTAAACTAAAAATGTCAATTTTTCAACAGTACAGCCAATATATTGTTGTCATTATTAAAACTATACTCCTATTGTATGTGTACATTTAACGTTTCGGAGCCGTCCGACAGCAACTCGGCTTCTTCTTTGGAGTGGACCGCCGCTACAATAAGTCCGAATCGCCCCCTCGTGTGCTCTGCTACCCTGACTTTCAGCTCCCCATCGAGTCCCTTGAAAGGCTCGTCGAGTAAGAGCACATCCCCGCCGAAATGCATCGCCCTTGCAATCGCGACTCTCCTGCACATTCCGCCCGAAAGTTCCGCAGGATATGAGTCAAATCTGTCACCCAGCTCCATAGCGTTGAGCCAAAACTCAGCGCTCGCCTCGTCAGACCTCACAAACATGAGGTTTTCCTTGGCCGTATTCCACTCAAGCAGTCTGTCCTCCTGAAAAACATACGACAGTTTAAGCCCATCCGTGCCCGATATATTGCCCGATGTAGGCTTAACAAGCCCTGCAATAAGCTTCAAAAGAGTGCTTTTACCCGCACCCGAAACCCCCGTGACTATGCACAGACCTTCTTCGGGAAGTGTCACTGACATATTTTTAATCGGCACGGCAGAACCAAAATCTACCGTCACATCGTCAAATCTTATTGCCACTTCGCTTACCTCCCAACGGTATCATTCGTATTCCCATGACAATGAGCTTCTCGAAAACGATGGACAGCAGTATTACAACGATTGTCCATGCAAAAAGCTCCGGCGTCTGCAGATATATCTTGCTGTTGTACAGCCCCGCTCCGATAGAATGCACCGGCGTTGCAATTACTTCGGCCGTAACACCTGCCTTCCACGCCAACCCGAGCGCAGTCGTAAGTGCCGCAAGCAGCTGCTGTCTGAGTGACGGCAGATATATGCCCATAAGCCTCTTCGCAAACGGTACATTGAATACATGCGCCATCTCCTTAAGCCGTTCATCCACGGCAAACAGCCCCTCGTATATTGCCGTCCAAACTATGGGCAGTACCATCAGAAGCGTTATAAACATGGGCACCATATCAGTATCAAGCCACAGCAAAACCAACAGTATAAACGATGTTACAGGCGTCGATTTTATGACCGTCCTTATCGGATTAAACAAATCTCTCAGAAATCCCACCTTGTATGTCACTATACCCATAACAATACCGGCAAGCACGCCCAGCACATAGCCCTCAAGCACATGCAAAAGCGTCGTAGCCGCGCTAAGCCAAAAGTCGGATTCCGATGCGAGCGAGAAAAGCGTTCTCAACGTCACGAGCGGCGACGGCAATAAGAACTCAAGATTGTCCGCCACAAAAACAGAGCAAAGCTGCCATACGACAATCCATACGGCAGCAATTGCTATTCCTTTGATTATACTCCTTATGCGTTTCATGTCATTACGGCATATAGTAGAAGTCGTCGCCCGGCAGGCTTCCGCCTACGCTCTTGGGCGCTTGTGCGATCAGTACCTCAAACATAGCCACTGATATCTCCTTCATTTCCTCACCCATTATCGATACTATGTTGCAGTTGGGTATTGCTCTCTCTGCCGCCGCCTTGTCAGCCACTATTCCCTTGTCGGCAATCATACTCGCCGATGTGGAATGGCTCTTGTTGACCTTGGCGGATGAAGCCGCATAATCCTTCAAAAACTGCTTTACAACGGATTCATGCGCTTCGAGGAACTCGCGTCTTACTACGATGCAGCCCTGTACGAGCGTCGCATCACATACGCTCTCCCACTGCTCTGTAAGGCTCAATGCAACTCTCAGGTCGCTGTTCTTTGAAAGTGCAACCGATACATTGGGTTCAGGCATTATTCCAATCTCCGCGTTGCCAGATGCGAGCATTGCCGTAAGCTCGGCGTGCTCTGCTACATACTCTATGTCTACATTCACGCCCGCCTGCTCGAGCAGGTAACTTATTATGTATTCGGGTGTCGAACCCTTACCGGTAGCATAGACCTTTTTGCCCTCAAGGTCCGCAAGCGAGTTTATCGTATTACCGTTCTCAACTACGCTCAATACGCCCAATGTGTTGACCGCTATCATTACCAGCCCGCCCTTGAGCTTATTGTAAAGCACGGAAGCGAGATTGATAGGCATAGCCGCAATATCCGCTTCTCCGCTTGAGAGCTTACCTACGATATCCTCAGGCATGCTCGTAAGCGTAAAGTTATATGTGTCGAGTTCCATCATATAGACCATGCCCATACCGGTCGGTCCCTTTAATGTTATCACGTTGGGTTTTGTCGTATCAGCCGGTGTGCAGGCCACTACGGCAAACGCCATAACCAGTATTAATACAAATGATACTATTTTTTTCATTTTTCGTTAACCCCCAAAATATAGATTGTTTTTCCTTCGCGTTTTATTCTTCCCTGTTCCGTCAGCGCCGCAATAGCTCTGTATAAAGATGCACGGCTTATAGAAAGCGATGAGGCGAGTGCGCTCAGCCCTCTGTTTATCACCACCCTGCCTTCATTGTCGGAATTCGTCATCAGGTAGCTGATCAGCTTGTTCTCCGTGTTTGTCGATGCGATGCTGCCTATTCTGTCGGTCAGAAAGTGTATCCTTTGAGTAAGGTAAGCGAGATAATTGGTCATCAGTCTCTCATCCTCATGCAGCATCCGCTTGAGCTCCTCCTCGGAGAAGAACAGCACGACCGTCTGCTTGATTGCTGTAACAGTAGTCACAGTCTTTACACCATCGTAAAACATACCTGCAGCTCCAAGTATACTTCCCTCGGTAAGCTCACTCATAAGCACCTGCGTCCCTTCAATGGGCATTCTCACGCTTGTGCGGCCGCGGATTACAATACCGAGCCTTCTATAGTCGCTCTCCGCTTCAAACACAGACTCCGTTGCTGCAAATGTCAGCAGCTGCCCCGAGTAATTCTCGACGACTCGAAGTATCTCCTCAGAGGTCAAGCCTTTGAAAAGAAATGTCGCGGCAAGTATTTCGAGCGTATGTTTTGTTAATCGCATCACTGCACTAATCCCTCGCTAAATGTATCATATGATACACTTTAAGTAATTTTACATGTAAAAAGTACGCCTGTCAACAGCGTACTGACTAAAATTGGTAAATTTATGAAATATATTCCTAAATGTCAACTGCCTGTGAAAGCACTTCGCCTATAGACCTGTGCAATACAAGTGAAGCCCTTGAGTCGTAGGATGTTTCACCCTTGTTTATCAGCACAAGCTCGTCTCCCGAATAGTAATCAATTAGTCCCGCCGCAGGATAGACGACGAGCGAAGTACCTCCCACAATCAGCAAATCCGCACTGCGCAATTCTTCTATAGCCTCGTCTATGGCATCGTAATCGAGTTGTTCGCCGTACAGCACCACATCGGGGCGCACTATTGCGCCGCAATCGCACTTAGGCACGCCGTCATAGGAGTTTATAAAATCTATTGAATAGCTTTTTCCGCATTTGGTGCAGTAATTTCTGTAGGCGGAGCCGTGAAGCTCTATGACGTGCTTGCTCCCTGCCATCTGATGAAGGTTGTCGACGTTTTGCGTTATCACTGCCGTGAGCTTGCCCTCCGCTTCGAGCTTCGCAAGGGCGTAATGCGCCTTGTTTGGCAGATAACCCGTCTTTGAAAGCGTGCTCCTGTAGTATTTATAGAACACGTCGGGATGTCTGACGAAAAATTCATGTGACAAAAGCGTCTCGGGTGAAAGTCCGAACTCGTTTCTTGCCTTGTAAAGCCCATCTTTGCCCCTAAAATCCGGTATCGAGCTCTCCGTGGAAACGCCTGCACCGCCGAAAAATACTATTCTTTTGGCATTGCCTATCAAACCGCGAAGCTTGATAATCGAATCATCCATAAGCGCACTCCTTTTTACCGCCATTATACACCAAACGTCAAAATAAATATATGAGTAAGAAGTCTTGACTTGCTTTGCTCATAAGAGCACAATAATCATGTAATTTCCTTTTACGGAGGTAATCATGAAAGAATTGTGCGCTATGTCGCGTGACGAGCTCTCGGCACTTTACGAACAAACGCTTGCCGAATATAAGAGATGTCAGTCGTTGGGGCTTAAACTCGATATGTCGAGGGGCAAGCCCTCAAAGGCGCAGCTTGATTTGTCGGCGGAGCTTGCAAACATGGTAATACCGCCCGAGGCATTCATAAGCGACGGAATAGAAGCCAGAAACTACGGCAAGCTCGACGGACTTGACGCTTGCAAGAAGCTGTTTGCCGACATACTCGGCGTTCGTCCCGGGCAGATATTCTGCGGAGGCAATTCTAGCCTTACACTGATGTACGACACGATAACAAAAGCATACACTCACGGTATGCTCCATTCGGATCTCCCCTGGTCTAAGCTCGACAAAGTCAAATTCCTCTGTCCATCGCCCGGCTATGACAGGCATTTTGCCATCTGCCAAACGTACGGCATGGAGATGATACCTGTTCCCATGACCGATGAAGGCCCCGATATGAATGTCGTAATGTCGTACATAGCCGACCCTGCCGTAAAGGGAATGTGGTGCGTACCCAAATATTCAAACCCCACCGGCATCACCTACTCCGATGAGACGATACACAGCATTGCGTCAATGAAGCCCGCCGCAAAGGATTTCCTGCTCATGTGGGACAACGCCTATTGTATCCACGAGTTTGAAGGCGATTTCGTACCGTTTATCGATATACTTTCCGAATGCGAGCGCTACGGAAACGCCGACATGGTGTTTGAATTTACATCCACCTCAAAGGTTACATTCCCCGGCGCCGGCGTCGCGTGCTTTGCCTGCAGTGAGGATAACATGACCTACATGAAAAAGCTTATCTCCGCGCAGTCAATAAGCTACGATAAGGTAAATCAGCTCAGACACGTGCTTCTGCTCAAGGACCGTGAGGGTGCTCTTGCCCACATGAGGAAACATGCAAGGATAATGTCCGAGAAGGTCAATGCCGTAATAGAATTGCTCGACGAGCATATAAAGCCCCTGGGAATAGCGGAATACAAGAAGCCCACCGGCGGCTACTTCATCAGCCTCAACGTAATGCCGGGATGCGCCAAGAAAGTGTTCACCCTTATGAAGGAAGCGGGCGTCGTCATGACCACGGCCGGTGCGACATTCCCGTACGGCAATGATCCCCAAGACAGCAATCTGAGGATTGCACCGAGCTATCCGCCCATCGATGAACTCCGCATGGCTACACAAGTGTTGTGCACATGCGTAAAGCTTGCCGCACTCGAGAAGTTGGCCAATTAATTGATTATTAAGAGAAAGATACGAAACACACCGTATCTTTTTTTATTTGCCATATCGGAATATACACAAACCAAGAGGGGCATAATACGGTTGACGGCGATTGCATCTGTCGCACGTCAACACGGTCTATCGCCCAATCCCCATAGGCGTTGACATACCCCCAACCATCCTGACTTGGAGCAGCGTTCCCACGCTGCACCGCAGAAAAGACGAGTTTCTCGTCTTTTTTGTATGTATTGGACAGGATGTGCATTTATACTGCATAGCCACATTGCGCACTTGTTGAGTTGTCTGTTATTTGGTATAATTTTTAGTTAAGTAAGACTTTAGGAGTTAACTATGGCAATACGAAAGATATTTGAAAACGGCGACCCGTGCCTCAGAAAAACCTCAAAGCCCGTGCTGCTTTTTGATGACAGGCTTCATTCTCTTCTGGACGACATGGCGGACACGCTCTATAAAGCTAACGGCGTTGGACTTGCCGCACCACAGATAGGTTTTCTCAAGCGAATCGTCGTAATCGACATACTCGACGGTAACGGACTTATAGAAATGATAAACCCAAAAATACTTGCCTGCTCCGGCGAACAGACAGGTCCCGAGGGTTGTCTCTCCGTTCCCGGTTTTCAGGGAACAGTCACACGTCCAAACAGCGTGACAGTGCTGTTCCAAGACAGAAACGGCGAAACTCGCCAAATGACGGGGTCCGAGCTTTTTGCACGTGCGGTATGCCATGAACTCGACCATCTCGACGGCAAGCTCTATATAGACATTGCCAAGAATTTGGAAGCCGTCCAGCCCGAAGAGGAGGATAAATGAGAATTGCCTTTTGCGGTACGCCAGAATTTGCACTGCCCTCGCTTCAGCTCCTTATAGACAGGGGTTATAAGCTGTGCGTTTTTACTCAGCCCGACAGGCCAAAGGGACGCGGAAAGGCCATGCAGTCTCCTCCCGTGTGCGAGCTTGCGAAAAAACACGGCATACCCGTTTTCCAATTCGAGAAGATACGCAGGAGCGAAGGCGTACAGGCGCTTAGGGAGTTTGCTCCCGATTTGATGGTGACTGCTGCTTTCGGACAGATTCTCTCGGCGGAAAACCTCTCTATACCGAAACTCGGCTGTATCAATGTGCATGGAAGCCTTTTGCCCAAATACAGGGGCGCATCTCCCGTACAGTCTGCTGTGATAGACGGTGCAAGCATTACTGGCGTGACCACAATGCTGACCGATATAGGGCTCGACACGGGCGATATGCTTTTGAGCCGTAAGGTTACGGTCGGAGAAAATGAAACCGCAGGAGAGCTTTATATTAGGCTAGCTGATGTCGGTGCGGAGCTTCTCGGTGAAACAATAGACGCTCTGCTATCAGGTACGCTCGAAAGAACACCTCAGGATGACTCAAAGGCGACAAAATGCGGCCTCATCACAAAGGAATCCGCCAAAATCGATTTTTCGAGGACTTCCTCAAGCATACACAATCTCGTGCGCGGAATGAATCCCGCCCCCATCGCGTGGGCACTTTTCGGTGACGATGTAATTAAAATCCACGCTACGCGTCTGTGTCCCGAATTCAACTGTGAGGGCTTTGACTCCACACAACCGGGAGACGTGCTCTTGGCTAATTCCCGTAAAGGGCTTTTCGTAAAGACGGGTGACGGAGCAATCGAGATAACTAAGCTTCAGGCGTTTGGCTCAAAGCAGATGGAAGCAAAAGCCTTCCTCAACGGCAGAAAGCTGGACGGAGGGAGCTTTAGATGAGCCTCAGACGCATAGCACTCGACGTATTGCTTGAGATAACGCAGGGTGGCAAATACGCAAACCTCGCGTTGAAAAGTGCGCTTAAGTCGGCAGAGCACTCGGATGCGGCGTGGGTCAGCGCATTGGTATACGAGACGCTTGACCGTCTGATACTTATAGATTACATAATCGACGCCCATGCAAAGGGCAAAATGAACCCGAAGATTCGCGGCATACTCAGGCTCGGGGTTTGTCAAGCGCTGTTCATGGACACTCCCGAGAGCGCCGCTTGCAACGAAACCGTAAAGCTCACAAGCGAGATAGGCAAAGGTGCGCTGAAGGGCTTCGTCAACGGGGTCATGCGCAATATCTGTAGAACGGGGCTCGACTCGTTAAAGCTCCCCGATGACCCAATCGACAGGCTAAGCGTTAAGCATAGCTATCCCCGATGGCTTGCAGAGGAGTATTACAACAAGTACGGAGTCGAATTTACCGAACAAATGCTTTCCTACAGACATACGGGAATGACCATACGGGCGCAGGCCCCGTATACATCCGCAGAGCTCGAAGAAAGTCTTAGAACGCGCGGGCTTCCCTACATGAGAGGCAATCTCATACCCGATGCGTTTAAGCTCGAACGAGGCTTTGACGTGCAGAATGACGAGCTTTTTACGAGCGGAAAGCTAACCGTACAGAGCGAGAGCGCCATGCTCGTATGCAGGGCGTGTGAACCAAAACGCGATATGTACCTGCTCGATGCGTGCTGTGCTCCCGGAGGAAAGACCGCCTATTTGTCCATGCTCATGGAAAACACCGGACGCATAGATGCGTGGGAGGTTCATCCCCACAGGGCAAAGCTCGCCGAAAACACTCTTTTAAGGCTCGGCGTAAAGAACGCTGTTGTAAAAGTCAGGGACGCTTCTGCATCGACAGACGACGGCGACGGGATATACGACGCGTTACTGCTCGATGTACCCTGTTCCGGCCTCGGCGTATTGGGCAAACCTGACGTAAGGTACGCAAAATCGCCCGAAACGCTCGATGAGCTTTCTATATTGCAGTACAGCATACTCTCAAACTGCTGTAAGCTCGTCAAAGTAGGCGGCGCGATAATTTACGCTACTTGTACTGTGTCCTCGAGGGAAAACGAGTGCGTGATTGACAGATTCATAAGTGAACATAAAGACTTTTGTGCGGAGGGGCTCGCCGAATGCGTACCCGAATGCTTAAAAGCCAGAGTGAAAAACTCCATGCTCCAGCTTTTCCCGCACATTGACGATACGGAGGGCTTCTTCATTGCAAGAATTGTCAGAAAGGCTTAAGAGCCTCCAATTGAATTCGATGACGCTCGATGAAATAACAGAACTCACCGAGTTTTTCAGTCAACCAAAATACAGGGCAAAACAGCTCTTTTCGTGGCTCTCCAAGGGAACAATGCCCATGGACATGCTAAACCTGCCGATGGCATTCAGAAAAGAACTCGATGCTATTCCCTTCGGCAAGGTGAGCATATACGCCAAGCGCAAATCGATGAAAGATGATACCGTAAAGTATTTGTTTGAGCTCGGCGACGGCAATATAGTCGAGGGCGTGCTCATGCGCTACAGCTACGGCAACACTTTATGCTTGTCGACACAGGTGGGCTGCAGAATGGGCTGTGCATTCTGCGCTTCTACGCTTGAAGGCTGTGTGCGCGGCCTTACGTCAGGCGAGATGCTTCAGACGGTGAACACCGTTGAGGCGGACAACCCCGCCCCTGAGGGAAAGAGATGCGTCACAAACATAGTGCTCATGGGAAGCGGAGAGCCTCTCGACAACTACGATAACGTTGTCAGATTCCTGCATCTCATTACATGTCCCGACGGCTTTAATATGTCAAGCAGGAACATTTCGCTCTCAACATGCGGCTTAGTAGACAGGATATACACATTTATCGAGGATGCGCCCCATGTGACGCTAAGCATATCGTTACATGCGCCCAACGACGAGCTTCGTTCAAGCATAATGCCTATCAACAAAAAGTACCCGATAGCGTCGGTGCTTGAAGCCGCCAAATACTACGCCAACACCACAAAAAGGCGAGTAATATTCGAATATGCCTTGATTAGCGGAAAGAATGACGATATAGTATCGATAAGGGAGCTTGCGCATAGACTTCGCGGTATTAATTGCCATGTCAATCTCATTCCGCTTAACAAGGTTGTGGAACGCAAGCTTTTCGGTACGAGCAGAGCTGATGCCTACAAGGTTCAACAGCAATTAGAAGATCTGCATATATCCGCCACGGTAAGGCGTGAAATGGGAGCGGATATAGACGGCGCGTGCGGACAGCTCCGCAGGCGAGCCATAAAGGAAAAGGATCGGGAGGAGACGTAATTTGCGCTATTGGGGGCTTTCGACAACGGGTATGCGCCAGCATAACGAGGATAATTACTACACGCCCGACGGGTCGGACTGTGAGCTTGTGATAGTGGCGGACGGAATGGGCGGCCATCTTTCAGGTGAGATCGCCAGCAATCTCGCCAAAGAGGAAGTCATAGCGCAAATAAAGCGCTGCAATATTATAATTAAGCCGGAGAAGGCTCTCAGAGAGGCCATACTTGCAGCCAATACCGTAGTGCTTGAATACGGAAAGCTCAACAATGCCAGCAGAGGACTGGGCACGACAATCGTTGCCGCCCTGCTCTATAGCGACAGATTCTCTATAGGCTATGTCGGCGATAGCAGGATCTATTTATATACCGCTGTCGACGGCAAGCTCTCCAGGCTCACGCAGGATCACTCCTATGTCGCAGAGCTTGTCAGACAGGGAATGATTACCGAGAAAGAGGCGCTCCACCACCCCTATAGAAACGTAATCACGCGCGCAGTAGGCACTTCTGACTATGTCGAAGTGGACACTGCGTCATTCGATTGGAATAAAGGCGATGCACTTCTGCTTTGCTCAGACGGGCTTTCCGGTTCGCTCGATGATTTGACGATCGAAGAAATAATGAATGAATACCTGAACACAGACGAGCTTTGTCAAACGCTTATAGACAGCGCACTTGAGGCAGGCTCTACCGACAATATTACCGTCGCTGTTGCGGTAAATGCGGAGAATGACTTATGATAGGATCTGTTCTGGCTAATAAATACAAGATCAAGAGCATAGTTGGCATAGGCGGAATGGCCGTTGTCTATAAGGCGTACCGCATTACGGACAACAAAGTCGTGGCCGTAAAGGTTTTAAACGATGAGTACAGACGCAAGCCCGATTATGTGAGGCGTTTTGAGTCCGAAGCAAGGGCCGTCATGTCGCTGAGTCACCCCAATATCATAGGATTGCTCGATGTTGGAATTGACGGCGATGCGCCATTCATCGTGCTCGAATTCGCTACAGGCAAAACTCTTAAAGAGATAATCGATGAGAACGGTCCCCTCAGCCAAGGCTTTGCAGTTAAAATTATCTCTCAGGTTCTCAGTGCACTCGCCCATGCGCACGAAAAGGGCGTAATACACAGGGATATAAAGCCACAAAATATTATCGTTACCGCCGGAGGCATCGTAAAGCTCACGGACTTCGGCATAGCAAAAATAGTCAGCACGTCATCGACAAAGACGTTTGCAGGAAAAAAGGTGCTCGGCTCTGTACACTACATTTCACCCGAGCAGGCAAAAGGCGAGGCTGTAACACCTGCCTCCGACATCTATTCTACGGGAATAATGCTATACGAAATGGTTACGGGCAAGCTTCCGTTTGACAGCGATGCCCCGATTTCGGTGGCCCTCATGCACCTGCAGGACCAGATGACGCCTGCCTGCAAGTTCAATCCAAAGGTCTCTACTGCGCTTAGCGACGTTATACTCAAAGCATGTGCAAAGGAGCCGTCAGAGCGTTACAGCTCCGCAACAGAGATGAAGAATGACATTGTGAGGGCAATGAGCGAGCCAAACGGCAGATTCGCGCGACTCAGAAGTAAGGCGCACAACGATGCGGAAAAAGCGCTCGTACCTAAAAGAGTATGGATGATACCGGCGTCCGTCATAGTCATACTCGTGCTTATCGTATCGATGTTCTTCCTCGGTTCGAGCATAGCCAACAAACCTCTCGGCACAAACGTAGATGTGGTGCCGTCACTTGTCGGAAAAAAGCTCAGGGAAGCTCAGGAATACGCGCGATTGCGAGGATATACGGTAATTATTGAGGACAACGAGATAAGCGACAAATTTGAAGAGGGTTGCATAATTGAGCAGACCCCCACAGCAGGCACAAAATCGTCCGCCGGCAAAAAGATATCCGTCATCGTGAGCAGTGGTACGGGAATGTCATCCGTTCCCAATTGCATAGGCATGACGCAGATGTATGCGGCAAGTGCTCTCAGCGCCGAGGACTTAGTGCCCGAGTATAAGATTGTTTACAGCGACAGGCCCTACGGCGAGGTCATTTCCCAAGACCCGGTGGGTGGTACCGAACTTCACCCGGGAGATACCGTAACGCTCTACATAAGCGGACAGGACGAAGGTTCTGAAACAATACCCGACCTGAGCAATCTGAATTACATATACGCAATCGGAGCATTGCGCGATATAGGATTTACGTCTATCCGAATAAGGGAGAAGTACGATCCCGAATACAAGGGAGATGATTTCTCGGTCTATTCGCAGTCTCCTGCAGCCGAAACCGTAGCTTACCTCGAACAGACTGTTGAACTTGTAATAATTAGGAAGGAACACGGTCATTATGCCGCAGATATCGCATTTAACGTCGATATTCCCACGAATAACGCCTCTATTATGGTGACGGTCGTCCGCCCGGACCTGTCGGAGTTTATAGTGTATGAGAACACTTACCCCACCGCGAGCTCGCAGGTAGCAATTTCGTTCTGCGGACTCGTATGGTCTCCCGGAAAGTACGAATGCATACTGTACATAAACGGCACTGAGGTTAAGCGTAGCACCTATTACTTTACTTACAGAGGATCAGCTGATGACGGGAACATTACTTAAGGGCGTAGGAAGCTTCTATACGGTGCTGGATGCAAGCGGAGAGCGCTTTGTGTGCAGACCGCGAGGCAGATTCAGAGTAGAAAAGCTCACGCCTCTCCCGGGAGATAAGGTAGAGTTTGACTACAGCGGCGACGAGGGTTATCTGCTTCGAATATTGCCCCGAAAGAACAAGCTTATTCGTCCCGCGGTGGCAAACGTTGATAAGCTCATTATAATCGTATCGGCATCTGTACCCAAAGCTGACCTTTTGCTCGCAGACAAGCTGCTTATCTACTGCGAGCTTCACGACATAACGCCGATTATAGTGATTAACAAATGCGACGACGTCTCCGATACAGACGCTATCGCAAAGCAATATGCCCACTCGGGATATACGCTGTATTCCGTCTCGGCGCACACAGGTAAAGGACTTGGTGACCTTAGGCTTGCAATGACCGGTTCAGTCTGTTGTCTGTGCGGTCAATCCGCCGTAGGTAAAAGCTCGCTAATAAACGCACTTGTGCCCGATTTGGAACTCGAGGTCGGAGGACTCTCAAAAAAGACCGACAGAGGCCGCCACACAACGAGGCACGCGGAGCTTTTGCCGCTTGGAAACGGCACAATGATCGTAGATACCCCGGGTTTCAGCCTTTTTGATACCGAACAGATTGAGGTGGAGCGATTGAGCTCACTTTTTCCCGAAATGAAGCCGTATGATAATCGTTGTCGCTTTGCCGGATGCATACATAAAAGTGAGCCCGATTGTGCGGTAAAAGACGCCGTAGCGGACGGCGAAATACCAAAAGAACGCTATTTGCGATACATTACCATTGCTGAAGAACTTATTGAAAAGAGGAAGCATTGTTATGACTGACAAGATACTCGTCGCCCCATCGATACTGTCCGCGGACTTTGCAAGGATGGGCGAAGAATGCGAATCGCTCGAGGCGTGCGGAGCAGACTACATACACTTCGACGTGATGGACGGAAACTTCGTAGACACCATAACATTCGGACCTGCGATGTGCAAGGCGCTCAGGAGCCACACGCGCTTGCCTATTGATGTTCACCTCATGGTTGAAAATCCCATTAAGTACATCATACCCTTTGCCGATGCCGGTGCAGACATTATCACAATTCACGCGGAGGCGGACAAGCATATTCACAGAACGCTTCAACACATACGCGCACAGGGTCTAAAGTGCGGAGTCGTGCTCAATCCCGCATCGCCCATAGAGCTCGTCAAGTGGGTGCTTGAGGATTGCGATATGCTTCTTCTCATGAGTGTAAACCCCGGCGCAGGCGGACAGAGCTTTATACCCGGCGTGCTCGATAAAATCGCTCAGGCGGATGCGTTTGCAACGGCACACGGGCTTTCCTTCGATATCGAGGTCGACGGCGGAATAAATCCCGATACAGCCGCAATGTGCAGGGAGATGGGCGCAAACGTACTTGTAGCCGGAAACAGCATATTTAAGGCCGCGGACAGGGCGGAAATGATACGAAAGATTCGCGGATAACAATGATAGCAATACCTAATGCAAAAGAGACGGGGTTTACCGTCTCTTTAATTATGCTCCGACAGATTCGCGTCAGACTTTTATATCGTCGTCCGATGCTGTCTCGCCACCGTCAAGATGTATAGAATCCAAGAACTCGTCCACCTGCTGTGGGCATCTTCCGACAAAATCTGCTGGGTTAATGACTTCCATAATCTGTTCGAGCGTCATCGGGAAACGCTCGTCCTCTGCGAGTCTCGTCAGCAAGTCGCACGACATGCCCTCGTTTACGCGGCGTGTGGCCTCCATAGAGTGCTCTCTTATTATCTCATGGAGCTCTTGCCTGTCTCCCCCGTGCTTGACAGCAGACATGAGCAGATTTTCGGTAGCAATGAAGGGCAGATAGTCACTGACCGTCTTTGCGATAACGCCTTCGTTTACGCATATACCCGATGCAACGCTCTTATAAAGCCTAAGCACAGAGTCTGTCGCTAGGAATGCCTCGGGAATCGATATTCTCCTGTTTGCCGAATCGTCGAGAGTGCGCTCAAGCCATTGTGCGCTCACGGTCATAGGTCCGTTTGCGGCGTCCGCCATTACATAGCGTGCAAGTGAGCAGATACGTTCACAGCGCATGGGGTTTCGCTTGTATGCCATTGCAGATGAGCCTACCTGATTCGACCCGAAAGGCTCCTGCAGCTGTCTGTCGTGTTGTAAAAGCCTCATATCGTCGGCAAATTTATACGCACTCTGTGCTATGGCGCTGAGGCAATTCAGTATTCTGCTGTCGTATTTTCTTGGGTATGTCTGCCCCGCAACGTCAAATATCTCATCAAAGCCGAATTCATCAGCTATCATGCGACTCAATCGCTTCGTCTTATCGGAGTCACCCTCAAAGAGATACAAAAAGCTTGCCTCCGTGCCCGTAGTGCCCCTGCATCCGTGGAATTTCAGCTTCTCTATGCAGAAATCAATCTCGTCCATATCGAGCAACAAATCCTGTATCCACAGACATGCCCTTTTGCCCACGGTAACGAGCTGAGCCGGCTGATAGTGGGTATAGCCGAGCGTTGGGAGTTCCCTGTAGGTGCGTGCAAACTTCATCAGCTCGCTTACGACAGCTACCAGCTCACTGCGTATGTATTTAAGCGCATCTCTATAGATAATTATGTCCGCATTATCCGTTATGTAACAGCTCGTTGCCCCCAGGTGGATTATACCGCGTGCATTCGTACAACTTTCCCCGTAGACATGTATGTGCGCCATGACGTCATGCCTTAAAAGTGCCTCTTTCGCCGCTACCGCTTCGTAATCTATCGGGTCATCGGCGTGTGCCTCCAATTCATCGACCTGCTCCTGCGTTACCGGCAGTCCGAGCGCATGCTCAGCCCTTGCCAAAGCGACCCAGAGCTTTCTCCACGTCTTATATCGCATATCCGGCGAGAACAGATGCTGCATATGCGCTGAGGCATAGCGAGATGCAAGTGGTGATTCGTATATGGGCTTCATCATTTACTCCTTATGATAATCTCGTCTCTTTCGGCACCTACCGAAACATATGTGACCGGGCAGTCGAGAGCTCTTTCGATGTACTCTATGTAATCCCTCGTCGCCTTGGGAAGCTCATCGTAGTTTCTTATCGAGCTGATGTCGCATTTCCAACCCTCAAACTCCATATAGACAGGCTTAGCCTTCTCGAGTGCAGGCGTAAACGGGAAATCCGTAGTCGTCTTGCCGTCAATTTCATATGCCACACAAACGGGAATCTTTTCCATATAGGACAACACGTCAAGCTTCGTCAGCGCTATCTCCGTAGCTCCCTGCACGGTCGTGCCGTATGCGGATGCTACAACGTCAAACGGGCCTACTCTCCTCGGCCTGCCCGTGGCCGCGCCGTATTCTCCGCCTGCCTCGCGCAGTTTTTCGGCTTCCTCTCCAAACCACTCCGTAACAAACGGCCCTTCGCCTACGCATGTCGAGTACGCCTTTGAAACACCTATTACTCGACTGAGATTGACGTTTGTCGCTCCCGAGCCTATGGGTGCATAGCCCGCAAGCGGCGTGGATGACGACGTATAGGGGTAAATGCCAAAGTCGATGTCTCTCAGCGCGCCAAGCTGTGCTTCAAAGAGTATTCCCTTGTCATTTTTCGCCTCTGCCCTAAGAATTCGTCCCGTGTCGTGTATGTGATTCTTTAGCCTATCGCCATATGTGATGAGATAGTCCATCATGTCATCTATATTGATAGACTTAGCTCCGTAAATACCCTTTAACTGAAGATTCTTAAATTCTATTATGTCCGAAATATGCCTATAAATGTAGTCTCTGTCCAAAAGTTCGCCCATCATAATGGACTTCTTCATGTATTTGTCGCCGTAAACCGGGGCAATTCCCCTTTTTGTAGAACCGTATTTTTTGTCCGACAGCCTTTGCTCTTCGAGTTCATCGAGCATTACGTGATACGGCATTACCACTATCGCCCTGTCGCTTATCAATAGATTCTGCTCGTCTATCTGTACACCGGTTGACGAGACCCTCTCGATCTCTCCGCAGAGGTGTTTAAGATCGACAACTACTCCGTTTCCGAGAATGTTCAGCTTGGATCTTCTGAATATTCCCGATGGCAGGAGGTTTAACGCAAATTTGCCGTACTCGTTTACGATAGTGTGACCCGCGTTATTTCCGCCCTGGTATCTGACGATTATGTCGTAATCCTCGGCAACGAGGTCGACCATGCGTCCCTTTCCCTCGTCTCCCCAATTGACTCCGACTATAGCACATGTATTCATAGCTCCTCCTAGTTTCTGCTTCGCAGAGGATCGCCACGAACCGCCTAGTAAGTGCGGCTTATGACATGCTATGTTATCACACGTTATTGGCCTTGTAAATCTAAAAGTGGCACTTTTTTGTGAACAAAATGAAATATATTTACTGCTATTCTTTAAATATTCAAGCAATATAGCAAAATATATATTGAGCATAAAAGAATTTCTGTCAGATACAAAAAATGTTTTACATATATTTTTCATTGTATGTTGCAAAAATTGTCAGTTAATAGTATCATGTTGGGGTTCAAAGACTATCGGAGGTATTTATGCGAAAGATTGCCATCATTATGGGCAGCGACAGCGACTTGGAAATTGTACGCCCCGCTGCCAATAAACTCAGTGAGCTTTCAATCGAATACGAGATGCATGTCCTTTCCGCACACAGGACACCCTGTGCCGTTGCATCGTTTGCATCTCAAGCATATGATAACGGTTTTGGCTGCATAATCGCAGCCGCAGGAAAGGCCGCACATCTCGCCGGTGCTATTGCGGCACAGACTGTTTTGCCCGTTATCGCCATACCGATATCTTCAAAGGCGCTCGGCGGAATGGACGCCTTGCTTTCGTCTGTCCAGATGCCCTCGGGAATACCGGTCGCAACGGTGGCTATCGACGGAGCGGCAAATGCGGCGATACTCGCCGCACAAATCCTCGCGCTCTCAGACGAGCGACTCTACAACAGACTCAAAGAGCAGAGAATCGAGATGGAAAAGGCGGTGCTCGAAAAGGATCGACGACTTAACAACTGAATCACCGACCCCAAAGGCGGGTTCTACAACCTGATAGCCATAAGAGGCTATCTTCTTTGATTTTTAAGATGGCTATTAAACCAACTTCGGAGGATATGTATGAAGAAAACTGAGCTTATGTACGAGGGAAAAGCAAAGCGCGTATACGCAACTGACACCGACGGCATATGTATCGTCGACTATAAGGACGATGCCACAGCATTTAACGGCGCAAAAAAAGGGACTATTGTCGGCAAGGGTGTCGTTAACAACAGAATGTCCAATCGGATAATGCGGATGCTTGAAAAGCACGATATCCCCACCCACTTGATAGAGGAGCTCTCCGAAAGAGAAACCGCAGTCGTTAGAGTAAGCATAGTACCCGTCGAGGTAATAGTCAGAAACATAGCCGCCGGTTCACTCTCAAAGCGCCTTGGTATAGAAGAGGGCACAAAGCTTCCCTCAGTGGTTTTGGAATACTGCTACAAGAACGATGCGCTCGACGATCCCATGATAAACGACTCTCACGCCATAGCGATGGGCCTTGCGACAAAGGAAGATCTCGATACTATATCCGCATACGCTCTCAAGATAGATGAGATACTGATAGATTTCTTCGCAAAGCTCGGAATAGAGCTCGTGGACTTCAAAATCGAGTTCGGTAAAAAGCCCGACGGGACAATAATTCTCGCAGACGAGATATCCCCCGACACATGCAGGCTTTGGGACAGCATAACGCACGAAAAGCTCGATAAGGACAGATTCCGCAGGGATATGGGCGGCGTTGAAGATGCATACCAAGAAGTAATGCGCAGGCTTACCGGTGAATGAAATGTCCGATAGTCAGCTGATTTTCGATAAATTGCATGAAGAATGCGGCGTAGTCGGCTTCTGTTGCGAGAAAAACTCCGACGTGGCTTCCCTCTGCTATTATGCACTCTATGCGCTGCAACACCGCGGACAGCAAAGTGCGGGTATTGCCGTTAACGATGACGGCGTCATAACCGCCCATTGCGATGCCGGCCTTGTAAACGAAGTCTTTGACGAAAGCTTACTTTCGCAGCTCGGGCGCGGCACAATGGCTGTTGGGCATGTGCGTTACAGCACCACTGGGCATGAAAGACGTCTCAATGCACAGCCAATGGTTGTAAACCATGTAAAGGGCATAATGGCGCTAGCCCACAACGGCAACCTCACAAACGACGCTGAGCTCCGTGAAGCCCTCGAGTTTTCCGGCTCGATATTCCACTCGACGAGTGACACCGAGGTAATAGCCTACATCATTACAAAAGAGCGTCTGAGAGCCTCATCGATAGAGGAAGCGATATGCTGCGCTATGTACAAACTCGCCGGTGCATACTCGCTCATTATCATGTCACCGCAGAAACTCATTGCGGTACGCGACCCCTACGGTTTCCGTCCGCTTTGTATAGGCAAACTCCCCGACGGCGGTTATATGTTTGCATCCGAGACCTGTGCACTTGACAGCGTCGGCGCGACATTCATAAGGGACATAGCACCGGGCGAGATCGTCATATGTGAAAAAGGTCAGCTTAGGAGCATAACCGAGCACTGCAACAAATGCACGCCCTCGATATGCGTGTTTGAGTACATATACTTCGCCAGACCCGACAGCTATATCGACGGCTACTCTGTACACCTTGCAAGGCAAAAGGCTGGCGCATTCTTAGCCCTCGAGTATCCCGTAGATGCCGATGTCGTAATAGGCGTACCGGATTCGGGTATCGATGCGGCGCTGGGTTACTCGAAGCAATCGGGCATCCCTTACGGAATGGGATTTATTAAAAACAAGTACATAGGCAGGACATTTATAGAGGAAACGCAAGCCTCACGCGAGCGCGGCGTCAGAATTAAGCTCAACCCCATAGCATCGACGATAGAGGGCAAGCGTGTTGTGCTCATCGACGACTCGATAGTGAGAGGCGTCACAATAGCGCGCATAGTGAAACTTCTCAGGGATGCCGGTGCAAAGGAAGTACACGTCCGTTCATCCGCTCCGAAATTCCTGCACCCTTGCTATTTTGGCACGGATGTAGACTCGAAGGAAACCCTCATAGCCTGCAAATACACCGATGAGGAACTTGTAAGCATGCTCGGAGTCGATTCCTTAGGCTTTCTCAGCGTAGAGAACGTAACAAAGCTCAACGGTGAGGGGAAAACCTATTGCACGGGATGTTTCAGCGGTATTTACCCCTGTCCTCCCCCTCCTCCTCGCAAGAAATCCAAGTTTCTTCAAAAGATAAGTCAGACCGAAAAGGAGTAACACATGAAAAGCTACAGCGACAGCTACTTAAAAGCAGGAGTTGACATAAACGCAGGCTACCGCGCGGTAGAGCTCATAAAGCCTCATACCGCAAGGACTATGCCCACAGGTCTCACTGAAATAGGCGGCTTTGGCGGCGCATTCCCGCTCGACATAACGGGTATGTCCTCCCCCGTGCTCGTCAGCGGAACAGACGGCGTGGGAACAAAATTAAAGCTCGCCTTCACAATGGACAAGCACGACACAGTAGGCGTGGATTGCGTGGCAATGTGCGTAAACGACGTCGTTTGCTGTGGCGCAAAACCCCTTTTCTTCCTCGATTATCTGGCTTTGGGTAAAAACGTTCCCGAGCGCGTTGAGAAGATTGTTACTGGAGTTGCAGACGGCTGTGTCGAGGCGGGCTGTGCGCTCATAGGCGGCGAGACTGCGGAGATGCCCGGCTTCTATCCGCAGGACGAATACGACCTTGCAGGCTTTACGGTCGGAGTCGTAGATAAATCAAAGCTTCTCGATAAGGATTCAGTCGCTTCTGGCGATGCGATTGTCGCACTCAGGTCGTCCGGCGTACACTCAAACGGCTTCTCACTCGTGCGCAAGACATTCAGCCTCGATTCAAACCCGAATGTACTCAGTAATTACATCGATGCACTCGGCTGTACGCTCGGGGAGGCACTGCTAAAACCCACGAGAATATATGTTAAGCCGGTTTTAGCTCTGTGTGATGCAGGTCTGCTCAAAAGTGCGGCTCATATAACCGGCGGCGGCTTCTACGAGAACATACCGCGTTGTTTGCCAAGAAACATAAGCGCAAAGATAGACAAAAGCGCACTCGAAATACCGGCCATATTCGAGCTTATCGCGAAGACGGGCGATATACCCGAGAGGGATATGTTCAACACATTCAACATGGGTGTCGGCATGTGCCTCATAGTCGCACCTGAAAATATAGAGAAGGCTCTCGCCATATTGAAAGACGCAGGCGAGGACCCCTACGTCATCGGAAGCACGTTTGAATCCAGCTGCGGAGTAGAAATATGCTGAGGAAGGCGCGTATAGCTGTATTTGTATCGGGCTCTGGCACCAATCTGCAGGCGCTTATCGATTCCGATGAAATAAAGAGTGGGGAACTGTGCCTCGTAGTATCAAACAAAGCGGACGCCTATGCGCTAAAGAGAGCTGAGGCGGCGGGTATTCGCGGCGAGGTGCTCCCGTATAAAGGAACTGAGTTTGACAGACGCGCACTCGAGCTGTTGGAATCAAATAATATCGATATTGTCGTGCTTGCAGGCTTCCTCAGAGTGCTCGGAAAAGAGTTTGTCGACCGCTATGAAAACAGAGTAATCAACATACATCCGGCGTTGATCCCCTCTTTCTGCGGAAAGGGCATGTACGGTCTAAAGGTTCACGAGGCTGTGCTTGAAAGAGGAGTCAGGATCACGGGCGCAACGGTTCATTACGTGAACGAAGCAGCCGACGGCGGCGAAATAATACTTCAGCGTGCTGTCGAGGTTTTGCCTGACGATACACCCCTCACTCTTCAAAGGAGAGTCATGGAGGAGGCTGAATGGAAGCTTCTGCCCCTCGCGACAGAGCTCGTATGCAAGATGTATTTGGAGGATAAATGAAAAGGCTTACAGAATTTTTGAATAACAACACATATCCCGGCAGAGGCATAGTGCTCGGCACGAGTCCCGACGGCACAAAGCAGGTCATAATCTACTTCATTATGGGCAGGAGCACAAACAGCAGGAATCGCGTATTCGTTGACTGCGGTGACAGCGTAAGGACAAAGGTTTACGATGAAGCTAAGCTTGCCGACCCCTCCCTCATAATCTACACCCCCGTGAGAAGCCTTGACGGCAAGCTCATAGTGACAAATGGTGATCAAACAGATACGATTTACAACACGCTTCTTGCCGGTGGAACTTTCATGCAGGCACTTCGCAAGCGTGCCTATGAGCCAGATTCGCCCAACTTTACACCGAGAATAAGCGGAATAATCGATGACAACGGTTATGCGCTCAGCATACTCAAGGCGCAAAACAGCAATATGCAAGGCCCCTGTGCACGCTTTTCATACGAGTATCAGCACTACCAAGGCACGGGCAGATTTATTCACACATATATGGGAGACAGCAATCCGCTTCCAACCTTTGAGGGAGAACCTCGCTGCGTCGCTATAGAGGAGACAAATGCCGCCGAGCTCGCAAAAAACGCTTGGAATGCGCTCGACCCCGAAAACAGGGTTTCGCTCCTGTGCTGTTACAGAGACATGGGCAGTGATAAATGCGAATTCGAGATAATCAACGCCAACGGAGGTAATGCCAATGAAGTTTGAGCTTAAGTACGGATGTAATCCCAATCAGAAACCCGCGTGGATAGAGATAGAGGGCGACCTCCCGATTACCGTATTGAACGGCAGACCCGGATACATAAACCTTCTTGATGCTCTCAACGGCTATCAGCTCGTCCGTGAGCTCGACGAGGCGACAGGTCTGCCTGCCGCTGCTTCATTCAAGCACGTTAGCCCCGCGGGTGCGGCGGTCGGTCTGTCTCTTTCGGATACGCTAAAAAAAACCTATTTTATCGGCAATTCGGAGCTGTCTCCCCTGGCCTGTGCATATGTAAGGGCGAGAGGCGCAGACAGAATGTCATCATTCGGTGACTTTATATCGCTGAGCAGGGTGTGCGACCTCTCATGCGCCAAAGCAATAAACCGCGAGGTATCCGATGGCGTAATCGCTCCCGGCTTTGAGTCCGATGCGCTCGAACTGCTCAGTAAAAAGCGCGGCGGCAATTACACTGTGATAAGCATTGACCCCGAATACAAGCCCGATAGCATCGAAAGGCGTCAGATTTACGGCATTACTTTCGTACAGGGCAGAAATGAGCAGAAGCTCGATGCCACCATGCTCTCAAACATAGTTACGGAGAAAAAGACCCTTCCAGAATCCGCAGTAAGGGATTTGATAATAGCGTCAATCACGCTCAAATACACCCAATCCAACTCGGTGTGTTATGCAAAGGACGGTCAGACCATAGGTGTAGGCGCAGGTCAGCAGTCGAGAATACACTGCACAAGGCTTGCGGGACAAAAGAGTGACCTGTGGCATCTGCGTCAGCATCCCAAAGTGCTTGCGCTGCCTTTTGTCGACAAGCTTGGACGCCCCGACAGGGACAACTGCATAGATCTCTTTCTGTCCGAAAACGACAGCTCTGACGTGCTCGATGAGGGCCGTTGGCAGAGATTCTTCACAGAGCGTCCTTCCCCCTTTACACCTAGCGAGAAGCGCGAGTGGCTCGACCAATATAGCGACGTCGCACTTGCAAGCGATGCGTTCTTCCCGTTTGGAGACAATGTAGAGCGCGCATTCAAGAGCGGTGTTAAGTACATAGCTCAGCCAGGCGGCTCTATACGCGACGACGACGTAATAGATGCCTGCAACAGACACGATATTACAATGGCCTTTACCGGAATAAGGCTGTTCCATCATTGATAGGAGCTTTTCGTATGAATGTTATGGTGATAGGCTCAGGCGGACGCGAACACGCAATAGTCCACGCACTGGCAAAATCCACCGATATAGACACGCTATATTGTCTCCCCGGAAACGGAGGCATAGCAAGTGAGGCTGAATGCGTGAACATAAAGGCGACCGACATACAGGGAATAGTCGAATTTGCGGAGAAGAACTCGATAGATTTTGCGGCGGTCATACCCGACGACCCACTTGCCATGGGACTTACCGATGTACTTAGGGCAAAGGGCGTACCGTGTTTCGGACCTTCTGCCGCAGCCGCCAGAATAGAGAGCAGCAAGGCATACGCAAAGGACCTCATGCGCCGATACGGCATACCCACTGCCAGCTATGAAGTATTCTCCGACAGAGACAAAGCGGTCGACCATGTAAAGAACAGCAGTCTTCCCATAGTCGTTAAGGCGGACGGACTTGCGCTCGGCAAAGGCGTTATCATTGCCCAAACGCAAGAAGATGCAATCACCGCCATAGACTCCATGATGCTTGATGAACGCTTCGGCAAGAGCGGCAAGACAGTCGTTATCGAGGAGTTTTTGCAGGGACCGGAGGTTTCGCTTCTCGTGTTCACCGATTCAAAGACATACGCCGTTATGCCGTCGTCCATGGACCACAAGCGTTCCAAAAACAACGATGAGGGCGACAACACCGGCGGAATGGGGACCGTTTCACCTAACCCTTTCTTCGACTATGAAGCGCTTTGCACAGAGCGCATAATAGAGCCTACGATAAAAGCGATGAATGCGGAAGGTACGCCATTTAAGGGCTGCCTCTACTTCGGGCTTATGATAACGAAGGACGGCCCCAAGGTAATTGAGTACAATTGCCGCTTCGGAGACCCGGAAACACAAGTAGTACTCCCGCTTCTTAACAGTGACCTGTTTGAGATAATGCGTGCTGTGGAATCAGAAACACTCAGCGAGATAGATATAAGTTTTAAGCAGTTAACGTCTTGCTGTGTCGTACTTTGCTCCGACGGCTACCCGGGAAAATACGATACAGGCTTTGAGATAAGCTTCGACGACGGACTCCCAAATGACGTGCTCTGCTACCACGCCGGAACAAAGCTCACAGACGGTAAGCTCGTTACCTCGGGTGGGAGAGTACTCGGCGTCGTATGCGTAAGAGACAGTCTTAGCGACGCGGTTGAAGGCGCTTATAAAGCCTGTGAGCATATACACTTTAAAGGAAAATACATGCGCACCGACATCGGCAGACGCGCGCTTACAATGACGGAGGGCAAACGATAAATATGGTTTACAGATTATATGTGGAAAAGAAACCCGAACTCGCATCCGCAGAGCATGCCCTTCTTGAAGATATCGGGAGCTTTTTGGGCATCAGCGGACTCGAAAGAGTGAGAATACTCAAACGCTACGACGTGGAGGGCATCGACGCTAAGACTTTCGACGACTGCAGACACACTGTATTCTCAGAGCCTGCGACCGATAATTGCTTTGACGAGTTGGAAAACGACGATGCATACACGGTCGCCGTAGAGTATCTGCCCGGTCAGTTCGACCAGCGCGCCGATTCCGCCGCACAGTGCATACAGCTTGTAACCTGCACAGAGCGCCCAACCGTGAGGACCGCCACAATATACAAGTTCTACGGAACGTTGACGCTTTTAGAACGTGAACTCATAGACTTCTACATAATCAACCCTGTTGAGTGCAGAAAGGCATCGCTTGAAAAGCCCGAAGAGCTTTCACTCAAAGCGGCAGAGCCCAATCCCCCGGAAACCATAAAGCTCAGCAGCGCGGATTTGGACAGCATAGTAGCGATGTACGGCCTCGCCATGAGCTCAAGCGACCTCAGAATAGTCGCTGACTACTTTGCTTCCGTCGGACGTGAGCCTACCATAAGCGAGCTTAAGGTAATCGATACATACTGGTCAGACCATTGCCGCCACACGACATTCCACACTCGTCTTGATAACATAGATATTGAGGATAGTACGGTTAAGGCGACATTTGACCGCTACATGGACATACGCAATGAGCTTGGCGTTAAAAAACCCGTTACGCTCATGGATATGGCGACTATCGGAGCGAAGTACTTAAAGAGCAAGGGCCTTCTCGATAAACTCGACGAGTCAGACGAGATAAACGCCTGCACGGTCAAGATAGACGTAGATTCTCCTGATGGCATACAGAAGTGGCTTTTGCTGTTTAAGAACGAAACGCACAACCATCCTACTGAGATTGAGCCATTTGGAGGCGCCGCCACTTGCATAGGCGGAGCAATAAGAGACCCTCTTTCCGGCAGAAGCTATGTCTATCAAGCGATGCGAATCTCAGGAGCATCAAACCCGCTCGAGGAGGCAAAGGACACGCTTAGCGGCAAGCTTCCACAGAGGCGGATAGCGCGTGTCGCCGCATCGGGCTACAGCTCATACGGAAACCAGATAGGCCTTGCAACCGGCATAGTCGACGAATTGTATCACCCCGGCTACGTAGCAAAGCATTTAGAACTTGGTGCGGTTATTGCTGCCGCCCCTGAAGAAAACGTCCGCAGAGAAGCGCCTGTAAACGGCGATGTGGTTATACTCCTCGGTGGAAAGACAGGGCGTGACGGTTGCGGAGGCGCGACGGGTTCCTCAAAAGCGCACGACGAACAGTCGCTGAGCGATTGCGGTGCAGAGGTGCAGAAGGGCAATGCCCCGGAGGAAAGGAAGCTTCAAAGGCTCTTCAGACAGCATGAAGCCGCACGCTTGATAAAGCGCTGTAATGACTTCGGTGCCGGCGGCGTTTGCGTAGCTATTGGTGAGCTTGCGGCCGGACTCGATATCGACCTCGATGCAGTTCTCAAAAAGTACGACGGGCTCGATGCGACTGAGCTTGCAATAAGCGAATCGCAGGAGCGCATGGCTGTTGTAGTTTCCGCAAGTGACGCTGAAAAGTTTATTGAGTTTGCCCATGCCGAAAACCTCGATGCCACTATTGTGGCGAGGGTCACGGATTCGGAGCATCTGGTGCTTAACTGGCACGGCATGAAGGTCGTCGACATCCCCCGCTCGCTTTTGGATACAAACGGCGCAGAGAGGCACGCGACAGCAAAAATCGATACTGCCAATATACAAAAAGCCGACGATCCGACAAGCTTCCATGCGAAAATGAAGCTCGCTGTGGCTTCGCTTAACACCTGCTCAAAGCGTGGACTTGTCGAGATGTTCGACTCCACAATAGGTGCGGGGACAGTGCTAGCCCCATTCGGCGGTAAGACCATGCGTACTCCCATACAGGCAATGGCGGCAACACTTCCCACGCTCGGTTTCGATACTAGCACCTGCTCGTTGATGGCATACGCATTCGACCCTCATATGTCTTCTGAAAACCCGTACATCGGTGCTTACAATGCTGTTGTGAGCTCTGTGGCAAAAGTGATTGCAACGGGCGGCTCAAGACATGGCTGTTACCTTACATTGCAGGAATACTTCGAGAAACTGGGCACTTCGCCGCAGAGATGGGGCAAGCCCGCAGGCGCACTGTTGGGTGCGCTCGAAGCACAGTTATCACTGGAGATTGCCGCAATAGGCGGCAAGGACTCTATGAGCGGTTCTTTTGAAAATCTCGACGTTCCGCCCACTCTCGTTTCGTTTGCCGTATGTACGGCAGACGCATCGAACATAATCTCACCGGAGTTTAAGCGCGTCGGATCAAAGGTCGTCTTGCTCGCCCCGAAGCGCTGTGATAGCGGTCTCTACGACGCAATCAGTCTCAGAGAGACGTTTGATACGGTAGAGAAGCTGATTTCGCAGGGCAAGGCACTTTCCGTGTTTACACCAAAGGCGGGAGGCATCGCAGAGGCGCTGTTTCTCATGGGCATAGGAAACAATATAGGCTTTGAAACGGAAGCTTTGACTGCCGAAAGCATGTTGTTTGAAAATTGCCCGGGAGGCTTTGTGATAGAGCTCTACGACGACTCCGATATAGGCATTATTCTCGGTCACACTGTAGCGGATGCGGTCATTCGCACGCCAACCGACAGCATAGCGCTCGACGAGCTTTACGCAATGCATGCTTCTGTGCTCGAACCTGTGTACCCCACGACCTGTAAGCAGGAAGGAAATGTGGAAAAGCTGTGCTTTGAACAAAAATCCGCATTCACGCTGCCGAGATTCAAGCACTCTTCGCCCAAGGTCTTGATACCCGTATTCCCCGGCACAAACTGCGAATACGATTCCGCACGCGCCGTAAGCCTTGCAGGCGGCGACCCCGAGTTGCTCGTTATCCGTAACAGAACAAAGGACGCCATACTGGATTCAGTGAGGGAGCTCACAAAAAGACTAAATGATTCACAGGTACTGTTTATACCCGGAGGCTTCTCGGGCGGCGATGAGCCAGATGGCTCTGCGAGACTTATTACATCGATTTTCCGCAATTCGGCGGTAAGCGACGCAGTTTCAAATCTGCTTGAAGTAAGGGACGGGCTTGTGTTGGGAATCTGCAACGGTTTCCAGGCACTCATTAAGCTTGGACTTCTCCCCTACGGCAGGATAACCGCTCCCAAGTCGGACGCACCCACGCTTACCCATAACATAATCGGCAGACATCAGTCAGGGCTTGTCCATACGAGAGTATGCTCTAACAAATCCCCGTGGCTGATGCACAGAAATGTAGGCGATGTCGCCCTTATACCCATATCACATGGCGAAGGAAGATTCGTATGCGACAAAGCCCATCTAAGTGCGCTTATCGAGAATGGGCAGGTCGCAACCCAATACTGCGATGCGTTTGGCAGCGTATCTATGTCAACTGCCGTCAACCCCAACGGCTCCGTTATGGCAATAGAGGGAATTACCTCGCCCGACGGAAGGGTTTATGGTAAAATGGCGCATAGTGAGCGTTACGGCAAGTTTTTATACAAAAATGTTCCCGGAAATAACGACAGCGTTATTTTCAGAGGCATGGTCGACTATTTTAGGCTATAATACTGCAGGTCGCAGGTTCTTACCGGGCAATGCCCGACAGGAGGTGTTTTCTTGAGTGCACAGATAATCAACGGACGGGCTTTGGCTGCCCAGATATACGCCGAGCTCGATGAAAGAGTAAAGGTGCTCAAAAGCAAGGGTGTTACACCGCGAGTGGCGCTCGTGCTAGTGGGCTATAACGAGATGAGCACGCGCTATGTTTCGCTTAAGCAAGCCGCCGCGACATCCCACTCGATGGAATGCATCGTGTATCATCTTGCGGAGGAGACCCCGCAGGAGAAGCTTGTCGAGCTTATACATAACCTCAATGACGATGAACTCATACACGGCATTATGGTCCAGATGCCCCTTCCTGAGCATATGGACACTACAGAGGTACTCGACGAAATCGCCCCGACAAAGGACATCGACGGTTTGCATTTCTGCAACACGGGAAAGCTACTAAACAGCCTGCCCTCGATAGTGGCGTGTACCCCCAGGGCGATAATGCGCATACTCGACAACCTCAATGCCGAGCTCGAGTCCTCGCACACCGTAGTCGTAGGCAGAAGCACGCTTGTAGGCAAACCTATCGCGATATGCCTGCTCAACAGCAATGCGACCGTCTCGGTATGTCACTCTCACACAAAGAACCTCGGCGAAATCACCCGCACAGCCGATGTACTTATCGTTGCCGCAGGAAATGCCGGTCTGATTAAAGCTGACATGGTAAAGGAAGGCGCAATTGTAATAGACGTCGGGCAGACCAGCATAGACGGCAAACTCTACGGCGACGTGGACTTTGACGAAGTCTCAAAGAAGGCAGGCTATATAACAAAGGTCACGGGAGGTGTAGGCCCCATGACCGTGGCAATGCTCATGACCAATCTCGTAGACTGCGCCGAGCTCAGCATAATTAAAAGAACAAACCTTTAAGAAGGAGTTTATAATGGCACACATATATCAGGAACCATCAAGAACATTCGGCGAGTATCTTCTCGTGCCCGGCTATTCCTCATCAAAATGCATACCCGCAAACGTAAGTCTAAGGACGCCTCTTTGCAAGTTTAAAGCCGGTGAGGAATCCCCCATAATGCTCGGAATACCAATGGTATCAGCCATAATGCAGTCCGTTTCCGACGACAGAATGGCTATTGCGCTCGCAAGAGAAGGCGGATTGTCGTTTATATACGGCTCGCAGTCCATTGAGGGCGAGGCTGAGATGGTCAGAAGCGTAAAGAGCTATAAAGCCGGCTTTATAAAGAGTGACTCAAACCTCACGCCCGACAGCACTCTTGCCGACGTGCTTGCGCTCAGACAGCAGACAGGACACTCGACTATCGCAGTCACCGATAACGGCACGGGCGACGGAAAGCTTTTGGGTATAGTAACCGACAAGGATTACAGGGTAAGCAGGATGTCCACAGACGTAAAGGTCGAGACATTCATGACGCCGTTTTCTAAGCTTGTAACCGCAAACGAGTGTGTTACTCTCAAGGAAGCGAACGATATTATATGGGACCACAAGATAAACGCCCTCCCCATAGTCGACTCAGAGGGTTATCTCAAGTCATTGGTGTTCAGAAAGGACTACTCCGACCACAAAGAGAATCCGCATGAGAGCATAGATTCCCATAAACGCTACCTCGTAGGCGCCGGCATCAATACGCGCGATTACGCCGAGCGTGTGCCTGCGCTCGTGGAAGCGGGTGCAGACGTACTTTGCATAGACTCATCCGAGGGCTTCTCAGAGTGGCAGAAGCTTACGCTCGAATACATCCGCAGGGAATACGGGGATACCGTCAAGGTCGGTGCAGGCAACGTAGTTGACCGCGAAGGTTTCCGCTTTCTCGCAGAGTGCGGTGCAGACTTTGTAAAGGTCGGCATAGGCGGCGGTTCAATCTGCATAACGCGCGAACAGAAGGGCATAGGACGCGGACAGGCTACCGCTATGCTTGAAGTCGCAAAGGCAAGGGATGAATACTTCAACGAGACGGGCATATATGTACCCATTTGCTCCGATGGCGGTATAGTACACGACTACCATATTACGCTCGCGCTCGCAATGGGCGCAGACTTCATTATGCTCGGCAGGTACTTCTCCCGCTTTGACGAAAGTCCCACACAGAAAGTAATGATAAACGGCAATTTATATAAAGAATATTGGGGCGAGGGCTCAAATCGTGCGAGAAACTGGCAGCGCTACGACCTTGGCGGACAGCAGAAGCTCAGCTTTGAGGAAGGCGTCGATGCTTATGTACCCTATGCAGGACGCCTCAAAGACGGACTTGCGCTCACGCTCGGCAAAGTGCGCTCCACTATGTGCAACTGCGGAGTACTTTCGATTCCCGAACTTCAGAAGAACGCGCGTCTGACCATCGTTTCATCAACAAGCATCGTCGAAGGCGGCTATCACGACGTCATACTCAAGAACAAAACCTCCGTCATGGACGTATAAACCAAACACATTCAAGCGGACAAAAGTCCGCTTTTTTATTATAATGCCTGTCTGATATGTTATAATTTGTAGAACACTTGGGAGGTAATATATGGACATAGAAGTATTGATGAGAGCCTCATCGGACGCCGAGCTCGTCTGCGAGTTGTATAAGCAGTTTGACGAAAACTCTCGCCTTAACCGCTCGCCAGCCGCAAAAGTCGAGTTTATAACGACGACCCGCTATATCGGTAAATATTTAAAGCCCGGCAACAAGCTCTTAGACATAGGCGCAGGCGCAGGAGAATACAGCCTGCATTACGCAAACGAGGGCTATTCAGTCACAGCCGTAGAGCTCGCCGACGCAAACATAAAGGCATTTGAGGCAAAAATCGAGCCCAAGCACGACTTAAGATTGATTCAAGGGAATGCGCTCGACCTTTCCATGCTCGACGATGAAAGTTTCGATGTTGTTCTCGTTTTCGGCCCTCTGTATCATCTTTCAAACAAAGCGGACAGGGCTAAGTGCATCTGCGAAGCAAAGCGCGTCTGCAAGCCCGACGGAACGATACTCTTTGCGTTTATTTCGCATGACTTTATATTTGTAACCGAGCTCGCAAATCACGGCAGTTACTTTATGACAGGCGATTACGACCACGATACGATGCGGCTTCACGACTTCCCGTTTGTGTTTGCGACCGTACCCGAATGTCGAGATATGCTCACCTCACAGGGTATAAGAATACTTCACGAGGTTGCCGCAGACGGTGTCAGCGAGCTTATGGCGGACAAGATAAACGCTATGGACGCCGAAAGCTATTCCCAGTACCTGCGTTATCACGCAAAATGTTGTGAAAAGCCCGAGCTTCTGGGTATGACGAATCATCTGCTGTTTGTGGGTAAAAAGCAATAACGCTGAGACTATATCTTGCGACAGTGCTATTCTGACACAAAAAAGCGAAGTCGCCGGGAGGAATTATGGCACACATTCAAAAACTCAAGCAAACGCTTAACCTGTCTCGGCTCGATGCACGTATCGCCGAGGTGTACGGCTGTGCTTCGGAGGAAGTCTATACAAAGCGCAAGCGGCTTGTTTCGCTCACCGATATGTACAGCAAGCATTTTGCCGACAATGACGATGTTGGGCTGTATTCCAGCCCGGGCAGGACCGAGATAGGAGGAAACCATACAGACCACCAAAACGGCTGTGTGCTTGCCGCGGCGATAGACCTCGATACAATAGCCTGTGCCGCGAAAAACAACACTTCCTGTGTCAATATCATATCAAAGGGCCATCCCGATATTCGTGTTTCACTCGAAGAAAGCTACCCCGTTGAATCCGAAAAGGGAACATCCGCAAGCATCGTTCGCGGTATTGTGTCTAAGATAAGGTCGATGGGCTTCCCCGTATATGGTTTCAATGCGTGCGTCGATTCCAACGTGCTCTGCGGCTCGGGCCTCTCGTCCTCCGCGGCATATGAAGTGCTCATAGGTGTTATCATTAACGACCTTTTCTGCGGCGGCGAGTTGGATGCCATAAAGGTAGCTCAGATCGGTCAATATGCCGAAAACATTTTTTTCGGCAAACCCTGCGGACTTATGGATCAGCTTGCGAGTTCGGTAGGCGGCGTCGTTTCGATAGACTTCGCAAATCCCTCTGTGCCCATCGTCGAGGCGATTTCCTGTAACCCCACGGACGCCGGATATGCGCTCTGCATAGTAGATTCAGGCGCAAATCACACTGACCTTACAGACGAATACGCCTCAATTCCACGCGAGATGTGCGCCGTAGCCTCTTTCTTCGGTAAAACTGTGCTTCGTGATGTGGAGGAGTCGCTTGTGTGGGAGAACATCGCCGCGTTGCGCGAAAACGTTTCCGACAGGGCTGTTCTAAGGGCGATACACTTTTTCAACGAAAACAAAACGGCGCAGCTCGAAGCCTCTGCGTTAAAATCCGGAGATCTGCGGCTGTTCTTGAGTCTCGTCAACTCATCTGGCAATTCCTCTGCACTTCATCTGCAGAATTTGTACTGCGACGGAAGTCCCGATAAGCAGTCTATACCCGTTGCTATCGCCGTCGCACGCCACGCACTCAAGGGAGATGGCGCCGTCAGAGTACACGGCGGTGGCTTTGCGGGTACTATACAGGCATTTGTACCGATTTCAATGCTTGCAGATTTTAAGGCAGAGCTCGAAGCCGCTCTCGGAGCAGGCCGCTGCCATGTGCTCACCTTCAGATCGTGCGGCGGAGTAAAGTTTTTTTGATAGCCCAAAGCAATTTTTAAAATGACAGCGAGACTATAGCAATTTACATCGCAGCAGAGTATTTCAGGAAGGCTCATGGATGTACGTTCAAGTTGGGGATAGACATAATAGAAAGCGGCGAAGTGTGTCCAGGGAATATCACGCCAAATTTGCAAACATTTTATTAATAATTCCATTGTTTACCGATACCTGTGTTGACACGCGAGAAAATCTGGGTTATATTAGATTCAACATATATTGGGTACGATTTATTTAGCCTACTTAGATGCTGTTGAAGCCACTGTTGTTGCGGCGGATTTGTGTATTTATATTTGCGCAATTCTGTCAGTCGTCCGTTTTACTCCATTAGGAAAACAAGAATTAGAGCGGTCTTAGACCGAAAAAATAAACAACAAGGAGAATGTCAATGAAAAGAGTATCAATCGTTAAGTTGCTGACCTGTCTGATTCTATGTATGGCGTTCACGGCGTGTTTCATAATTCCTACGTCATATGCCATCACCGACAAAAACAAACCCGATCAACCCGCCTATGCCGTATCGGGCATAGAGAGCTTCGATGAGGCAGAAATCAATCAACAAACTGATGGAAAAATCGATTCAGAGCCATATACCATAATCCATGACGAAATCCTTAGCATCGACATTGGCACTGGGTTTGGCGAAATCGGCTATCTTAAGGAAGAAGAGCATCTTGCTCTAAGAGGACCAGGTAGTTTCCATTTGACAGAAGATGGGAGAATCATCATTCTTGACTCCCAAAACCACAGGATACTGATATTCAAGGATGGCGCTTGCGCGGGCGCAATATCGCTTCCCAATAACGCATATGCCTCTAAAATGGCTGTCATTGGTGACCTCTGCTATGTGCTGAGCTATTACGACTCAAAGATTTATGAGATACCTCTAAAATACGGCAGCGAGGGTAGAGTTACGGCCGCTGACTACAAATCATATGAATTGCCCAATGGCTTGCAGCCTTACTCCATTCAGATGTTTTTAAACAGTTCTGGCAGGCTGTTATTCGTTGACTTAGACGATGTCGCATATTATCTTGGAAGCGATGGCACTTTTAAGGTAGGGCAAACATTCATGGAAAAACAGAATGTTGAAGTCGAAATACCCGAAGACACAAAGGAATTGGCATGGGATGAACTCGATTTCAAAACAAATATCCGTATAAAAAACACGGAATGGACTGTTAAGCTTAATCAGTCTGTAGATGAGTGTTCTGCTATAGGCGTCGATGCAAAGAACAACCTTTTTATAGAATACTACGACTTTGTAGATGACGTTTACACGTTCATGTTCGAGCGTACGCTTAGGATAATTGACCCAAAATCCAATACCATAAGCTATGCTTTAATAGAAGACAAGGGCATTTATACATACCCTGACAGAGAGTTTTTCGTAACCGAAAGCGGCGACGTGTACTATATGGCGTGCTACAATGACAAAGTATCTATCCAGAAAATCATTTTCGCCGATTCTTATACATCCCATAAGAATGAACTAAGGGAAGCCGCTTTGGAGAATGATGCGAAGACATCCGATCTGACGAGTACCAGTACAGAGGAAACACATTCGTGGATTTATGTTCAATCACACCCAGATGACCCCGATCATACCTTTGCGAATTCAGAGACAAGATACTGTCGCACCTGTATGTATTATGAGTAAGTAAGATATTACAATCAGAAATTAGGAGGTATTCCATGAAACTATTGACAAAACTGTTGGCATTGACATTGCTGTTGGCACTCATACTCCCTGTAGCGGGCTGTGTACAGAATACGAAAGGCGTTTGTAATACGGTTGGAGTTTTCCAAAGCGGAAGCGGCGATGACCAGATAGGGTTTTTCGTACCTGACACAGACGGAGAAGGCGTTCCAGCATCTTGTTTCTTCGTCGACGAGAGCGGGTTTATGGCAATATACGACAGTGTAAACAGCAGAATAGTCGTATATGCAAAGGATTCTGAGGGCAACTTCAAGTATAATGAGCAGATCCCGACAAACGACATAGACAGAGACATAGACGTAGGTGCAGGCGAGCTCATCTATTCAAACGGAGTTTTCTACCTGAGCAGCCGCGAGTGCATAGCAACTATCAAATATGAGCTCAACAGCGGAGACACGCCCGAGTACAATGTTTATACGAGTGATTCCTTCCCCTGCCACCCGTTGACCAGCGTTATTCCCGAGGGCGGCGGTGTATACTACATGACAGCTATGCCATACGTAACTCAAGCGGGAGACAGACCATCTGAGAGGCCTCCGATTTATTTGTTTAAGGACGGAGAAATGACTGAATCCGATGTCGATATACCCGTGCTTTACGGATACAGTATGAATAACGACCGCGATTCTACATTCGATTATATTCTTAACTACGGCGACGAAAAATTCACGCTCGCTTTCCCCCAAGGCGAAACCATGGGGTTGGTCGGAGCCGATACTGACGGATGCGTATATATGATGCACTCTAAGGTTGACCCTGAAACGGCGGAAGGCGGCAACTGGCTTCGCAAATACGATATGCAGGGCAATCTGCTGTATGATGTCGAAGTGATCAGCGACGTTAATAAGCTGACGTTCATTTCAGCCGAACGGTATCAGATAATGGCGGATGGAACTGTATATGTAATGACATACATCGACAACTGCGTTACGATATTTGAAGTAGAATAACAATCGTTTGTTTAATGCTAATCATTCGGGGCTGTGCATCTCCCGTACAGGAATTGCACAGCCCCGATAGTGATTCTAAAAGTCTTGATTTTCTGTATTGACAATTGCAAAAAAAATGTACTAAGTAGATTATTGGTTCCTATATGATTCTACAAAGCACGATAGCACTTGCAGTCTGAGCACATGCTATTGTCGGTACAGTATTCCCACAACAATTCTTCACGTATTTAATGCTTAATGGTTGGTTCTGCGTGTACGGGGTACACGACTGAAATCCTCAACAGTAGAGCCATAAAATAATCAATACAGGAGGTAGCATAATGAAAACGAAGAAATTTATCGTTCTGGCAAGCTTGCTGCTCGTACTAGCAATGGTTGCCGCCTGCGGGGTTACAGAACAGCCCAATGTCGATGCAACACCGACAGAAGGTACGTCAACTCCGTCACCCGACGCCAATGTAGCCGACCCGCATGAGCCGTTAGGCTGCGAAAGGGACGGCAAAGTGTTCGACGCTGTATACGCGGCAAACGAGTATAGCGACGGCAGATTCAAAGTCGTGATCACCGGATGGAGTGAAGAGCCTATCGAGTTCACTTTTACGGGTATCCATACTCCGGATGATGCGTATTCATCGGATGAGAATGCGGCTCTCGTAAACTCAAAGCTCTATAAAATCTACACACAGGACACTCTGTTGGTGTACGATCTCGTATCGCGGTACATCAGAAACAAAGCTGATGCCGAATACATACAGAACGGCTTGCAGAAGCTCGTTGTCACCAACGAGAAGGTAGAAGTCTCGGAAATCGATACTAACGCCGGCTTCTACATAAGTGAGTGTGAAGGAGATGAAGAAAAAACATACTTTGTCACGCCCGACTGTTCTGTATTCTCGGTAGTCAATGACAATGGAAACATAGTCATGTACAAGACCACAGGTTCTGAATTTACTCTCGAACCCTTGGTAAAGGCCTATGCCGGGAGCAGCGTGGAAAGTCCTGTTTTGACAGTACCCGGTCGGTCATATGTCGATCCCGAGTGCGAGGATTATCAGCTCTGCGTAATCGGGCAGGATGGAACACACAAGCACTTCGGCTTGGATGAAATCTCCCGCATACTCCACGACACGCAAAACGAGGACTATTCACCCAAGTTCTACCTGTATCATAACACTATGCCTGAGGGCTTTGCG
>SAMEA3663283__coassemble_857_pt1 | contig 35500 bp, 42 predicted proteins | sample SAMEA3663283__metabat2_low_PE_022 | metagenome-assembled genome bin SAMEA3663283 (sample SAMEA3663283) | pig gut metagenome | biome: pig gut; feature: pig-associated habitat; material: faeces | place: China | collected 2013
ATGTAAGTCAGGGACGGGTCGGTCTACGAATGATTACAGAGCCGTATTCGGGCAATAATCAGGTTAACACAACATTTGGGAGGCATTCATGGAACTTAGCTTTTTTGACAGGCTGTCGAGCATGATAGTCGTTGACCTTGGCACCGTTAATACGCTTATAGCGGGAGTGAACAAGGGGATAGTCCTAAGGGAACCCAGTAGGGTAGTCGTCAATACCGAGACAGGGGAGATACTGGCTTTGGGAAGTGAAAATGCAAAGAATAAATCCCAAACGCTCAATGGTGTCAGAACGGTATTTCCAATGAGGGATGGCGTTGTTGTCGACATAACGCTAATGTCGCACATGGTAGCGGGGTTTGTTAAAAAGGCGTTCGGAAACAAATTCAGGCCCTTTGGAATGACTGCCGTAATATGCGTGCCGGGATGCGTTACGTCCGTAGAACAGCAGGCGATAGAGGAAGCTTTCTATAGGGCGGGGATAAAGAAGGTGTTCGTTATGAGCGAGGCGGTCGCCGCGGCAATAGGTGCGGGACTTCCCGTTTACAAAGAGGACGGCTGCATGATAGTCGACATAGGCGGAGGCACGACAGATACAGCAATAATGAGTAAAAACGGCGTAGAGGCTATGAAATCCCACAAGCATGGCTCGGTACACATGAATGAAGCGATAATCAGGGCAATAAAAATGGAGTACGGCATCGACATAGGAGACGCTACAGCCGAGGAGCTGAAATGCTCTATAGGCCTTGTGGGCACATCGGCGCCTCTTGCCGTAAGAGGCAGGAGGATAAACACAGGGCTTCCCGATACCGTCGAGGTAGATACCGGGGTTGTCGCCTCGACATTGCAAAAAGAAACGCAGAATACTGTATCGCTCATTTTGGATACGCTTTTGGAATCGCCTCCCGAACTTGTATCAAAAGTGATAGAACGTGGAATAATGCTATCTGGGGGAGGCGCGTTGCTAAAAGGGATAGTGGATTATATTTCAAGTGCGGCGGGAGTAGATGTGCTTGTGGCAGAGGACAGCCTCGACTGTGTGCTCTTAGGCGCGATGCAAATGGCGGATGAGCTTATTTACGGTCCGGTGCTTGATGAGGAAGACAGCGGTTTTTCGGCGATTACCGTATAAAGTCTTATATTAAAGTACTTGAATACATACTCTTTTAGGTGTAGAATAAACGCCGAGTAATCATAATTGGAGGAGATTAACATGGCAATTAAGATTGGCATTAATGGATTTGGCAGAATCGGTCGTCTGGTTTTCCGTGCGGCGGTGCTCAATCCCGAAATTCAGGTAGTCGGAATCAATGATCCCTTCATCGATCCCGATTACATGGTCTACATGCTCAAGTATGATACCGTACATGGACGTTTTGATGCAGACATTTCTTTGGTAGATGGCAAGCTCCATGTCAATGACGAAGTAACAAGCATTTATGCCTGCATGGATCCCGCTACAATCCCGTGGAGCGAATGTGGTGCCGATTATGTAGTAGAATCGACAGGCGTATTCACAACAGTAGAAAAGGCCTCCGCTCATTTTAAGGGCGGCGCAAAGAAGGTCGTTATTTCCGCTCCCAGTGCTGATGCCCCCATGTTTGTTATGGGCGTAAACCAGGACACATACACGAGCGACATGAAAGTAGTTTCAAATGCTTCCTGTACGACAAACTGTCTCGCACCTCTTGCAAAGGTCATAAATGATAATTTCGGTCTGGTAGAAGGCCTTATGACTACAGTTCACTCTATCACCGCAACGCAGAAGACGGTCGACGGCCCCTCAAAGAAGGACTGGCGCGGCGGTCGTGCGGCGGCACACAACATCATACCCAGCTCGACAGGCGCCGCAAAGGCAGTCGGCAAGGTAATTCCGAGCCTCAACGGTAAGCTCACCGGCATGTCGCTCCGCGTTCCCACGCCCGACGTATCTGTGGTAGACCTCACCTGCCGCATCGAGAAGGGTGCAACCTACGAGGAAATCAAGGCCGCTATGAAGGCTGCATCCGAGAGTGAACAGTTCAAGGGTATAATCGGCTACACGGAAGACAAAGTAGTTTCCTCCGACTTCTATACCGATCCCCGCACCTGCATATTCGATGCAGATGCCGGCATAAGCCTCAATGAGCACTTCGTAAAGCTTGTCGCATGGTACGACAACGAGTGGGGTTATTCCAACAAGCTCCTCAACCTCGTCGAGCATATGGCGAAAGTTGACGGCAACAACCGGTAATGTGATAAACGGTCGACTGTGTCGACCGTTTTTACTGCTTACAAGCTTGGGTTATCGGGCGTCAATTACTGCGCAGGAGGGCAGAAGCTCGGTGTTATCGCTATTATGGTGATGGCGGCAACTGCTGTGTGCGGTGTGATTTTTATAAAAAATGACAGATAGATTCCCCTGTAAAAAGAGCACCTCTTCAGATTAAGAGGTGTTCTTTTATCGTACCAACTATATTGAAGCCTTTAATCGCGGATGACGATTACTTCAAATTCTCGGGGTTCAGGCACTCCAACTCGGGAAGCACAAAGCGACCGTCTTTTCTTACGAGCACGCCGTCGAAGTACATTTCGCCGCCGCCGTATTCGGGAGTCTGTATGCATACGAGGTCCCAGTGCAGAGCGGACTTGTTTCCGTTGTAGCAGTCGTCATAACATGCTCCGGGCGTGAAGTGGAAGCTGCCCATTATCTTCTCGTCAAACAGCGTGTTCTTCATGGGAGTGATTATATAGGGGTTGACACCTATCGCAAACTCGCCGACCGAGCGTGCGCCCTCGTCCATGTCGAATATGTGGTTGATTCGGGCGGTATCGTTTGCCGTTGCCTCTACGATGCGTCCGTTTTCGAATCTCAGACAGATATCCTCGAATGTGAAGCCATCCTGGACAGAGGGAGTGTTATAGGTTATCGTTCCGTTTATTGAGCCCATGACGGGGGCTGTGAATATTTCACCGTCGGGGATATTTACCTTGCCGGCGCACTTGATTGCAGGAAGTCCCTTAATTGAGAACGATATATCTGTGCCCTTGCCGACTATTCTTACCATGTCGGTGCGCTCCATGAGCTCCTGAAGCGGAGTCATCGCCCTGTCCATCTTTGAGTAGTCGAGGTTGCATACGTCAAAGTAGAAGTCCTCGAATGCCTCCGTGCTCATGTTTGCCATTTGAGCCATTGCGGCTGTCGGATAGCGCAGGACGACCCAACGTGTCTTGGGAACTCTGATTTTGCCGTGTACTTCTTCGTTGTAATACTTGGCGTAGAGCGACATTCTTTCGGAGGGAACATCGGAAAGCTCTGTGCTGTTGAGCACGCCGGAGAAGCCTATGAAGCAGTCCATCTTACTCATGAGCAGAGCGTCTGCCTCAGCCCTAATCTTGAGCTGTGTCTCGTTGTAGCCCATGCCCAATGCTCTCTCGATATCGCTTCTGTTCTGCCAAACGAAGGGGTTTCCGCCGGCCTTATAGACCTCGCGTATGAGCGCCAACACGAGCGGCTCATTGCCGTTTGTCGATGAGATCAGTACATTTTCGTTGGGTTTTACATCGCATGAAAACGTGACCAGCGTATGTGCAAGCTGTTCTATTCTCTTATCTGTCATTTTATGTTGCTCCTTAGTCAATATTTATTTCTTCACCGATTATGTACAAGGGACGGCCCTTGAGCTCGTCGTACATCCTGTTCATATAAGCACCCTGTATGCCCATGAGAAGCATTGTGATTCCCTGCAGCATTACGATTCCGTCTACTGCCCACAGCCATGAGGGGACGCCTGTCGCTATAGCGCATACGATAAGTGCGATAAGTCCGAGCCCTGCTATGAAGCATATGCCTGTGCCCAATGCGGTCGATATCGAAAGGGGCTTGTCCGAAAAGCCCGTTATGCCGTCAAATGCGAGCTTGAGCATCTTTTTGAGCGTGTATTTTGTCTTGCCGGCAAAGCGCTCGTGTCTAACATACTCTACAGGTACGGCATTAAAGCCCATCCACGCGCTCATGCCTCTGAGGAAGCGATTGTGCTCGCGCATCTGCAGGAACATATCCGCAACCTTTCTGTCGATAAGCCTGAAATCGCCCGTATCGAGGGGTATGGGGTAGGCGCTCATAAACGACAACAGACGATAGTAACACGCCGCCGTGAACTTCTTCATAAATGTCTCACCTTCACGCTTGGCACGCTTGCCGTATGCGATGTCAGCGCCGTTTTCCCACGCTTTGACAAGCTCAGGTATTACCTCGGGTGGATCCTGAAGGTCTGCATCGATTATGATGAGCGCATCCCCTTTGGCTATGTCCATGCCGGCGGTAACGGCGAGCTGATGTCCGAAGTTGCGCGAGAATGAGCGTACGCGCACCTTCTTGTCCTGCGCCGCAATCTCCCGGAGCTGTACGAGCGTGTCGTCACGGCTACCGTCATTTACATAAATGATCTCGTAACCGTAATCGAGCGATTCCATGGTCGCCTTCATGCGCTCATAGGAAGTCCTGAGCACCTCCTGCTCGTTAAAAACGGGAACTATGAGTGATAGCGTCTTCATTTTGTTTCCTCCGCCCTTCTTACTGAAAACAGTATAACATAGCATGCAGCTTTTTGCAGTAGAGAAAAAAGTCGTAAAGAATATGGCAGTTAAAATCCGGCGCATTGATGACGAGAACGTGGATCAGAAATATTTCTTCGTACATGGGGATGGATGATTTTAACGTTTACGCCCGAATTTCACGGTATATTGTATTATTGACGTACCAAAACTGCACCGTAGCTTTCATTTTCGGAAAAAGAGTGTATAATGGATACTGAAGTTGGTTTCAACTACTATCTAACGGAGGTACGACATGGCTTTAGTAACGAGTAAAGAGATGTTCAGAAAGGCATATGAGGGCGGCTATGCCATAGGTGCTTTCAATGTCAACAATATGGAGATCATCCAAGGCATTACGGAAGCGGCAAAGGAAGAGCAGGCTCCGCTTATCCTTCAGGTATCGAGCGGTGCAAGAAAGTATGCAAACCATACCTATCTTATGAAGCTTATCGAGGCGGCGATTATCGAGACGGACTTGCCTATATGCGTTCATCTTGACCACGGCGACACGTTTGAGCTTTGCAAGAGTTGTATTGACGGCGGCTTCACATCGGTTATGATCGACGGTTCGCATCTGTCCTTTGAGGAGAACATCGCTCTGACAAAGAGAGTAGTCGAATACGCACACGATCACGGTGTTGTAGTCGAGGGTGAGCTGGGCAGGCTTGCAGGCGTTGAGGATGAGATAAAGGTATCGCACGAGGACTCTTCATACACAGACCCCGAGCAGGTTCAGGAATTCGTAAACAGCACAGGCGTCGACAGCCTCGCAATAGCTATAGGCACGAGTCACGGCGCGTATAAGTTTAAGCCCGGAACACAGCCCAGACTCAGGTTTGACATTCTCGAAGAGGTTGAGCGCAGACTGCCCGGTTTCCCGATAGTCCTTCACGGCGCGAGTTCGGTCGTTCCCGAGTTTGTAAAGATGATAAACGAGAACGGCGGCGCGATGCCTGATGCAATAGGTGTACCCGAGGATATGCTGAGAAGAGCGGCGTCAATGGCTGTATGTAAAATCAACATCGACAGCGACCTGAGACTGGCAATGACAGGCACTATCAGAAAGTATCTTGCCGAGAATCCAAGTCACTTCGACCCGAGACAGTATCTCAAGCCCGCAAGGCAGGCCATAAAGGAAATGGTACGCCATAAGCTTATTGACGTACTCGGCTGTAACGGCAGGGCCTAAGGAGTTATATGGAAGACGTAAATCAGGTTATCACGTTAGTAGATGACAACGGCAATGAGATAGACTTTTTTTTCCTCGACGTAATCGAGTATGACGGCAAGGAATATGCCGCACTTATCCCCGTGGATGAGAGCGAGGACGGCGACGAGGTTACCATACTCGAGGCAAAGAGAAACGCGGACGGCGAGTTTGACGACATGATAGGCATTTCGGACGAAGCTGTGCTGAATGCGGTTTTCGAGCTCTTCATCAAAAACTACAACGAGGACGAGGACTAAATAAAATCACGGTTGCGGAGCAGGGGTTACCTGCTCCGTTTTTCGTTTATGGCTTTTTATAGGGTTTGCCGCATATACATGGTGAATGAGGTGGGGTTACGACCATAATGACCGGACAGGGGGTTGCCATGAAAAGAAGAGTAAGACTCGCTATGCTGACACTCGTATATACGACGGCATTACTGATAACTGTAGCTTTTATAGGTCAAGACAGTATAAGCGTGATGAATCCCGGCGAAGTGAAAGTTCCTATTATCATGTATCACAGCATTCTCCGGGATAAGAGCCGAGTGAACAAGTACGTAGTTTCGGTCGAATCGCTTGAAAACGATATGAAATTCTTATTTGAAAACGACTACAAGACCGTGTTTATAAGTGATCTCGTTTCTTATGTCTATGAGGGTACGGCGCTTCCCGAAAAACCCGTTGTGTTGAGCTTTGACGACGGGCATTACAACAACCTCGTGTATCTGTGTCCCCTGCTTGAGAAGTACGACATGGTCGCATGCATCTCTACGGTAGGCGCATATACGGAGAAGAGCACGAGGGAGGACGACGGCAATCCCAATTACTCATACTGCACGTGGGAGGAGATAAAGAAGCTTTCACTTTCCGGGCGCGTTGAGATAGTTAATCATTCATTTGATATGCACAGTACCAACAAGGGCAGGATGGGAGCAAAGCAGAAGTCCGGCGAATCCAGGGAGACATACACGAAGATTCTGACAAATGACACTATGAGAAACCAGGAATTACTGCGAAGCAAAAGCGGAACGACCCCCATCTGCTACGCATATCCGTTCGGATACTATTCAAAGCTCAGCGAGGAGATATTGAGGTCGCTCGGCTTTAAGGCGACGCTCTCGTGTTATGAGCGCGTCAACAGGATAAGTGGGGCGGACAGCTTGTACGGCATGGGCAGGTACAACAGAGACGGCAGATATTCAACAGAGGCATTCATGAGGAGGCTTGGAATAATCGGCGCAGGGAAATAAAAAACGACGCTCGTTTGGCGCCGTATGTATCGTTGTGAGCATGGAATCTGATTTAATAAGCATTTTCCGTGCTTATTTTGGTTTATTTACAAAATGTTAACAGAATTACGGTTGCTGCTATAGTATACTATCTATGTCAGCTTTCTGTTGCGCTGTATCCGTAGCACTGGAGGTAAGTTTGATTCAATGGCCTAAAGTATTTTGGAGGTATATCTTATGAAAGTTGCGAAGAAACTAACTATCATCTCAATTGTTGTAATGCTGTTGTTTGCGCTGTGCATATCGAGTTCTATAGCTATAAATACAGAGAATACGAATACAACGCCGGAAGAAGCGATATTTGAGGAGATATGCTTTATTCCTGTGGGAACGGATAAGTATTGCGTGGGTTATGCCCCACATCCTGTTGAGCCGGGAGCGCCCGAAGGGTTTATAGCAAGGCCGGACGGCTCGATATGCATACTTGACTCCGTTAATTATCGAATAATCATAACGGAGGAAGGCAAAGAGCCGCGTTATCTGAATTACGGCGATGTCCGCAAAACATATGTAAGGAACTTTGCATATGGCGACGGTAAATTCTATTGCCTGGACATGATGTACGACACCGTATTCAGTATTGATGAGGAGTGCGGAGCTGTGGAGAATGTGCCGATGAACGCGAATATCAACCTTAGTGTGGTGTCGTGGGTAAAGTATCGGGACGGTTCTCTCGAAATGGAGTATTCCGAAATGAATACGCGCACGCTCGAAACATCCTTGAACATCCTCACGGTGAATACAGAGAACGGCACGGTGTCGTCTGCCAAGAGGGATTTCAGCGTCAATCGCGAGACGAAAGGCGTCAACGCCGTAGTTGACGGAAAGAAGTACAGCATAGAACTAAAATCGTCCGAAAGGCAGAACTTCGGAATAATCGATACATACAGTGACGGAAGCATACTGACTATCGTATGCGAGGATGCGCCCGGGGTAGATGTCATTTGGACCGAGGATACATTCAGGACGTTCGATAAAAACGGTGTCTGCACGGGATACGCCCTGATAGACAAATCGGCGCAGTTCACGTTCCCGTACAGAAATACATTTGTCGATGAGAATGATAATACTTATTACATGACGTGCGAGTCGGATGGCGTTCATATCTACAGAATTATATTCGGAAAGAGCTACACGTCGAATATGGATGAAGTCGTAGCTCAGGGAAAGCTGTTAGACGAGGCGAATGACAAGCTGCTTAACGGCTAAAGCACCCCAAGACAACGATGTACACAATTTATAGGAGGAATAATGCAATGAACCGCGCACTTCGCATAGCGTCGATTCTCATGGCAATACTTGCCGTAATGACGACACTCGGATGCAACCGGATTGATGAGCCTGTGACTACGCAAACGCCAAGCGCCGACACACCTGCGCCTCAAATATCGCTGGGGCCGACTGTCGACCCAATGACGATGGCAGACGAGTTGACTTACTCTCAGTTCGTTGGGAACGGGGGCGAGTCTAACAACCCTTATTGTTATCTGATCGACAATCCCGATAATCTGCAGATACAGCAATATGCAGTGGGAGAGACCGTGCAAATAGGCGAAATGACGGTGCGCGCAATCATTACGAGCTCGAAGGAATACTTGCCGCAGACGACGTGGGACCTCTACATCAATGTCAACGGCGACGCCAAGCACGTTGGAACCATGGAAACACCGTTTTTCATCAAAGAAATGAAAGTTTCGCTTACCGCCATAGACTTTGAGGGCGACGGCTTTGACCCGGACGATTTGATGATAAACATGCACGGCTTACCGTATATTGAAACTTATATGTACGGAAATGCGGAGAATAACCCGTATGCCGGAAGGATATATCGCGTTACCGCGAACGGTGATGTGTCTGCTGAATACCGCTGTAGCAATCTGGCAGGCAACAGGATGATATACCCCGAGTATAGATACGACGGTGAAGCGCTCGTACTCAAGAGCAACGATATGACGGTCAGTAATCATTACTGCCCGCTTCACGACAATGAAGACTGGTATAGCTTTGAGGTAATTAAGGAATTTGAGATACAGGGCATAGATGCCTCTGGTATGCCTGCGGCGATCACCGTACCTGCGGGCTCTACGATTCAGCTTACTAATCCTCCCGACGCTAACGGCCCATACGGGGATTCCTTTGAAAGGGAGCATACGGAAGACTTATACGTATTGACGGAGTACGGCGATGGCTATGTAAATTACGAATGGCTCAAAGAGAGCGGCTGTATAAAGGGAGACATAACCATAATAGAATACCTCGTGCTTGCTATAGACTATGAGTTTGAAATACTCAAAGAGGACGGGGAGTACGCAAGCGAGATACTTGAGAAAGGCACTATGGTGCGCCTTGTAACATATAATCCCGAAATGCACGTCGTGATATTTGAGACGTATGACGGAAGGCGCGGAAGGATTCAAATGGATGGACAAGGTGACTTTAATTCCTACGTCGACGATGAAGGCAAGCATAGGAGCCTGTTTATAGGCGGCGAATACTCCGGTTGACGGATAAAGCCCAACACGATTGGCGGAGTGTCGTAAGACAGTAAAATATACAAAAGGCGTGACGAAAGTGGTCACTCCTTTTACCTTAAGAGGATAGCCACAAAGCGGCGCAAGAAATACAGTCCCTTGCTCGCAACGCAGTGACACAAAGCACCTGGACATTTTAGGGTACCCAGGACGTTTTGCCTCGCAGAGCGCACATGTGGGATTACCCCGTATAGAAGTGAGCCCGTGTATCTGTTCGACAAACTGAAATTGGCTTTGCTATTCACGTCAAATGTCAGTATTGAAAATCGTTGCTGCACCATAATGATTATCTTTATCTACGATTTGCAAATCAAACTTATGCCACAACATATTGCTTTCGGTTGTTTCAACTTGGATAAGGAATGCAGACATTTCACGATCTCCCGCAAATTCCTTGACTAAATTAGTCATAATAACGGGCATCTCTCGATTGTCTATAACGACCTTGATAGTAATATCCTCTGGTGCAATGTCTCGCGCTCCTTGTTGGAATTTCGGTAAACTCATGGGTCTAAAATATGCCATCAAGCTATTTCCAGCGCCCTTGATTAAAAACACATGTAATCCGTATATCTCTAATTTGTCAAAACTCACATCCAAAGACATATCGTTTTGAAGTGTAATATTTTGGCACCAGTATTCTAAATAGTTTACTCCATAGTCTTTTACCGCTGTCAAAAACGGATATTTGCCTGCTGGTATATCAAGCTTATAATAGCCGCTTTCGTTGCTCTCTGCACGAAAGAGTGTAATAAAGCTTTCTCCTTTCACTTCAATGAGAGCATTTGCGATAGGTGACTTGTTTTTGTCTGTTACGTATCCTTCAAGAATCATTTTGCATGCCTCTACAAATTCCGGTTTGTTAGTCTGTTCGGTTCTATACTATCACATAACAGGATAAAATACAAGAACAGCCACAGCAGTTCAGACTGCTGTGGCTGTTAACTGTCTTATGAATACCGCACGATGGTGCGGGGCTTTTTAACGTTTTACCTGTGAGCCGGCTTACAGACCCATCTCTTCTTTGACCTCCCTGAAGCAGCGTACTGCGAAATCGAGGTCTTCCTTTGTATGCGCGGCGGAAACCTGCGTGCGAATCCTAGCCTTGCCCTGAGGAACTACGGGATAGCAGAAGCCGACTACATATACACCCTTTTCGAGCATACGGCTTGCAAATTCCTGAGCTACCTTTGCATCGTAAAGCATTACGGGAACTATCGGGTGGGTGCTCTCGATTACGTCAAAGCCGAGCTGTGATAGCTGTGCTCTGAAGTAGGCAGTATTCTCGTGAACCTTGTCGCGCAGTGCAGTGGATTCCATGAGCATATCGAAGACCTTTATCGAGGCCGCGCAGATAGAAGGTGCGAGGGTGTTTGAGAAGAGGTAGGGGCGTGAACGCTGACGCAGGAGGTCGACTATCTCCTGACGAGCGGATGTATAGCCGCCGCTCGCTCCGCCGAGAGCCTTGCCCAGAGTACCTGTGATGATGTCAACTCTGTCCATGACACCGCAGTATTCGGGAGTACCCTTGCCGTGATCGCCCATGAAGCCTACAGCGTGGCTGTCATCGACCATTACGAGTGCGCCGTATTCGTCTGCGAGGTCGCAGATGCCCTTCAAGTTTGCGATTATACCGTCCATGGAGAATACGCCGTCTGTGGCGATGAGCTTAATACGGCAGTCTTTTGCAGCCTCAAGCTGTGCGCGCAGATCGTCCATGTTGTTGTTCTTATAACGGAAGCGCTTTGCCTTGCAGAGACGTACACCGTCGATGATGCTCGCGTGGTTGAGTTCGTCGGATATAACGGCATCCTCGGCTGAGAGCAATGTCTCAAAGAGACCGCCGTTTGCGTCAAAGCAGGATGTATAGAGGATTGTATCGTCCATTCCGAGGAACGTGCTGATCTTCTTTTCGAGTTCCTTGTGAATCTGCTGTGTTCCGCAGATGAAACGGACGGAAGACAGACCGAAACCCCAGTTATCGAAGCTCGCTTTTGCTGCGGCGATTATTTCGGGGTTGTTTGCAAGGCCCAGATAGTTATTTGCGCACATGTTGAGCACGTTATGGGTCTTTGTGGTGTCGATGCGAGCCCTCTGCTCAGTCGTTATGATTCGCTCGTCTTTGTAGGTGCCCGCTTCGCAAATTTCTTCAAGCTGTTTTGCGAATATTGAGAGTGCCTGTTTCATTTTGTTACCTCCGTTCATTCTGTCCAGTCGAGTACGACCTTGCCGCTCTGACCCGACATCATCGCTTCAAAGCCCTTTTCAAAGTCGCGGTAATTGAATTTGTGCGTTACCATGGGTGTGAGGTCGAGACCGCCCTGTACCATAGCAATCATCTTGTACCATGTTTCATACATCTTCCTGCCGTAAATGCCTTGCAGGTTAAGTCCCTTGAATATGATGTCGTTCCAGTCGACTACCGTGCCGGGGCCTGCGATACCGAGGAGTGCGACCTTGCCGCCGTTACGCATGAGGCCGAGCATCTGGTTGAGTGCGCGACCGTTACCGCTCATCTCCATACCTACGTCAAAGCCCTCGGTTATACCTGCTGCGTGCATGACCTCTTCGAGATTCTCGTTTGCCACGTTGACGGGGTTTGTCGCGCCCATCTTAGCGGCGAGATTAAGCCTGTAGTCGTTTACGTCTGTGATGAATACTTTTCTTGCGCCGCAGTGCTTTGCGATGCCTGCCGCCATAATGCCTATGGGACCTGCGCCCGTGATGAGAACGTCCTCGCCTACTACGTCGTATGTAAGCGCCGTATGCGTCGCATTGCCGAATGCGTCAAAAAACGAAACAATGTCTTCCGGTATGTCCTCGGAAATCGGTATAACGTTTGATGCGGGTATGCAGAGGTACTGAGCAAATGCACCGTCACGGTTTACGCCGACGCCCTTTGTGTATTTGCACCAATGTCCGTTGCCTGCGCGGCAGTTGCGGCAGTGACCACAGACTACATGGCCCTCGCCTGAAACACGCTGACCTATCTCGTAGCTTGTTACTCCCTCGCCGAGTTCGGCAATCTCACCTACATACTCGTGACCGATTATCATCGGGGGAATGATGTTCTTCTGGCTCCATGCATCGTAGTTATAGATATGTACGTCTGTTCCGCATATAGCCGTCTTGTGAATCTTGATCAGAACTTCGCCCATTCCGGGTCTGGGTACGGGCCTCGTAGTAAGCTCCAAGCCGCGCTCCGTATTCGGCTTGATAATCGCATCCATGGTCGTTGGAATCATAGTAACGTCCTCCTCACAAATTATACGATTCTTTCAGCGTTATTATATTATTATTTTGTCAATATGCCAATAAAATTGGCAACAATATACTATGTTTTGTGATTTTCAATTCTTACTTTGTCGTCACATTTGCGCCATAATTGTATGGTAGAGTTCTGTGAGATCTAATGGAGGTAGGACACGTGAGTAAATACGTTATATCATGCGAATCTACTGTTGATACTGACCCCGCGAAGCTCGCTGAGCTCAATGTGCCGGTCGTACACCTGACAGCGCGCTGCGACGACGAAGCGCTGTTTGACGATATGCAGCAGGCTACAGCGCAAAAGCTTTTTGACGAAATGCGCCTGGGAAAGGTCTATAAGACCAGCCAACCCGCACCTACGGAGTACGAGGATACTTGGACGCCATATTTAAAGGATGGGTTTGATGTTCTCCATATTTCATTGTCAAGTGCGATTTCGGGTTCTGTAAACAGCGCGAGGCTCGCCGCTGCACAGCTCTCTGAAAAGTATCCTGAGAGAAAAATAATAACCATTGACTCGCTCGACGCTTCGGGCGGATACGGTATGCTCATCATACACGCCTGCCGCATGAGAGATGAGGGCAAGTCTATAGATGAACTCGCACAAGCGGTAGACGAGCTTAAGCTTTATATTCAGCATTGGTTCACCACGGATGAAGTACGCTATCTCGCAAGGAGCGGACGACTCGGCAAGGCCTCTGCATTCGTAGCCGATGTACTTCAGATAAAGCCGGTGCTTAACATGGATAACCTCGGTCGCCTCATACCCAGAGAAAAGGTAAAAGGAAGGAAAAAAGCGCTGAAGTCGATCGCGGACCATCTTATTCAGCAGATCGATATTGACAGGACTCCCTTCATGGGTCTTACGCACTCTGACTGTATTGACGATGCAAACTATGTTATATCCCTCGTCCACGAAAAATTCCCGGATCTGCCCGTCGTGATTTGGAGCATCGGCGTGGTTATAGGCTCTCATACGGGTCCCGGGGTGGTCTCTGTATACTTTATTGCAAAGGAACCGCGCGTAGATTAAGTCAATACTGAGGCAATATAGTTTACAATGTAAGTCTGTTGTGGTATAATGCTCTGCTATTGCATAATACCACTATTTCAGTTAGCACGGAGGATCACAATATTATGGTAGGCATGGAAAAACTCGAGGGCAGTCAGGTTAAGCTGACGTTTGACATTACGGAGGAGCAGCTTGAGACAGCTATGAGCGCCGCGTATCACAAGAACGTGAAGCGTTACAGCATTCCCGGTTTCCGTAAGGGCAAGGCGCCTCGCTCGGTAATTGAAAATATGTACGGCAAGCTTGTGTTCTTCGAGGATGCTTTTGAGTCCATTTGGCCGAGCATAGTCGATACCGCGATTGTAGAAAACAACATCGACGCTGTGGATAATCCTCAGATAGATATTGAAGCCGTTCGCTCATTCAGCACGGAGGGTGTGGAGCTTCCCGAGGGTATCGCAGTCCGCTTTACCGCTACAGTTCCCGTGATGCCAGAGGTCGAGCTCGGCGAATATAAGGGTATAGAAGCCCATAAACATGAGTATACTGTTACGGATGAAATGGTTGACGCCGAAATAGACAAGATGAGAAATGAGCGTGCAAGCGTCGTTTCAATCGAGCGTGCAATAGAGAATGGCGATGTTGTAACATTGGATTACAGCGGAAGCATTGACGGCGTAAAGTTTGAGGGCGGCACTGCAGAGAAACAGGAGCTTGAAATCGGAAGCGGTAAGTTTATTCCCGGCTTTGAAGAGCAGATTATCGGCATGAATATAGGCGATGACAAGGATATCACGGTAACATTCCCCGCAGAGTATCACGCAGAAGAGCTGGCGGGTAAGGAAGCTGTGTTCGCAATCCATATCCACGACGCTTCCACAAAGATACTGATGGATGCCGATGACGTATTTGCCCAGGAGGTTTCCGAGTTTGAGAGCCTCGCAGAGCTTAGGGCAGATATAAAGCAGAATCTTGAAAAGTCCGCAGAGCAGAGGATTAAGAACGACTTTGAGGACGAGGTTCTCGGAAAGGTCGTTGGGAACGCAAAGTTCGACGTTCCGCAGGCGATGATCAATCGCGAGACGGAGAGTATGCTTCGTGATATGGACAGGAATTTCCAGCAGCAGGGGTTCAACCTCGACATGTATCTGAAGATCACAGGCTCAACTGTCGAACAGCTTGCAGAACAGCTTCGTCCTGAAGCCGAAAAGCGCATTAGGACGAGACTCGTACTTGAAGCTATCGTAAAGGCAGAGAACATCGTCGCAACAGACGAGGAGGTTACGAAGGCAATCGATGATTTCGTCGCCGACATGAATGACGAAGCAAAGGCAAATTTCAAGGAGAAGGTCGATGAGGGCATAAAGGGTTACTTTGAGGACAAGGTAAAGATTGAAAAGGCAATAAGCTTGGTCGTTGATTCCGCAAAGGTAACAGAATAATAACGTTCAACGCCGAAGGAGGAACATGAAATGAGCTATATCCCATATGTTATAGAACAAGATGGCAGAAGCGAAAGGTCATATGACATATATTCGCGTCTGCTTAAAGACAGAATAGTATTTTTGGGCGACGAGGTACACTCCGTATCCGCAGGGTCAGTTATAGCGCAGCTCTTGTTTCTTGAGGCTGAAGACCCTGAGAAGGATATTTTCTTGTATATCAACAGCCCCGGCGGAGTCATAACGGACGGCCTTGCAATATACGACACGATGCAGTACATAAAATGCGATGTGTCTACGATATGTATAGGTATGGCGGCATCTATGGGAGCTTTCCTGCTTGCTGCCGGCACCAAAGGCAAGCGCTTGGCATTGCCGAATGCCGAGATAATGATTCATCAGCCTCTCGGAGGTGCAAAGGGTCAGGCTACAGATATCGAGATCGCCGCAAAACACATACTGCGTACCAAGGAAAGACTGAATGCCATCCTCGCAGAGAGAACGGGACAGCCGATCGAAAGAATAAAGGAGGATACTGAGCGCGACAACTATATGTCTGCTCAGGAAGCGCTCGATTATGGCTTGATAGATAAGATTATTCCTCCAAGGAAGGTATAAAAGGATAAATGGCAAAAATCGACGAAAAGGTTATAAGATGTTCATTTTGCGGAAAGCCCCAGTCGGATGTTAAGCGTCTGGTGGCGGGACCCAATGTGTACATTTGCAACGAGTGCGTCGAGCTGTGTCTTGAAATAATAGAGGACAACAGCGGCGAGGAGAAGCCCGAGCAGAAGCACGAGATTCCCAGGCCCCATGAAATAGTCGAAGTGCTCGATCAATATGTCGTTGGACAGGAAGCCGCAAAGCGTGCGCTGGCGGTAGCTGTCTACAATCACTACAAGAGGATAAATGCGTCATCGGAGGATGATGGAGTCGAACTGCAGAAGAGCAATGTCGTAATGCTGGGTCCGACGGGTTGCGGTAAGACACTGTTGGCGCAGACTCTGGCAAAGGTGCTCAACGTTCCGTTTGCGGTAGCCGACGCCACATCATTGACGGAAGCCGGTTATGTGGGCGAGGACGTAGAGAACATACTTCTGAAGCTCATACAGGCTGCGGATTTTGACGTAGAGCTGGCTCAGCGCGGTATCATCTATATAGATGAGATCGATAAAATCGCAAGGAAGAGCGAAAACACTTCGATAACGAGGGACGTTTCGGGCGAAGGCGTACAGCAGGCTCTGCTCAAGATACTCGAGGGTACCGTTGCGAGCGTGCCTCCCCAGGGCGGCAGAAAGCATCCGCATCAGGAGTGCATACAGATAGACACCACCAACATTCTGTTTATCTGCGGCGGCGCATTCACAGGTATAGAGAACATAATCGGCAAGCGAGTCGGTAAGAAGCTTATGGGCTTTGGTTCAGACGTTAGGAGCTCCAACACAAAAGATGTTGGCGCGCTTCTTGAGAAGATACTCCCCGAGGATTTGCTCAAGTTCGGTCTGATTCCGGAGTTTGTAGGAAGAGTTCCCGTAATCGTAACACTACAGCAGCTCGATGAGGAAGCGCTCATAAGCATTTTGACACAGCCGAAGAACGCGCTTACAAAGCAGTATAAGAAGCTCCTTGAGCTTGACGGCGTAGAGCTTGAGTTTGAGCATGATGCACTAGTTGAGGTAGCGAGGGAAGCTATCGCAAGAAAGACGGGCGCGCGTGGTCTGAGGGCGATACTCGAGTCGGTAATGCTTGACATTATGTACGACATACCATCTAAGCACGATATAAAGAAGTGCGTAATTACCTCGGATGTAATTCATCACCAGGGTCAGCCTGTAATTAAATACAGTGACAAGCCCGAGCAGGATATCCCGGACGCATCCTGACAAGTCGGAATAAGGTACGGCAACTAAGCCGTGCCTTTTTGCGTATAAAAGCCGAGAGGCAATGCGGCGGCAGAGCTTTTTTTGTGCTCATATGTTTCTCGGGCTAATGCGGATCTTACACCATAACCTTAAAACCGCGCTTGACTAAGACCGCGTTTTGCGCTACAATACTTTGCGTGGCTGTTTTAGCCGCAATAATGATGATACGCACCCGTATCTCAGCAGGATAGAGCGTCCGCCTCCTAGGAGTGAGGACGTACACTCGCCTTGAGCACCACAATCCCATATAAGCGCCATTAGCTCAGCAGGATAGAGCGCACGCCTCCTAAGCGTGAGGCCACTGGTTCGAATCCAGTATGGCGCGCCAGAAAGCCCCGAAAACAGGCACTTTTTCGGGGCTTCTCTTTTTTCGTTCCCCTTTATTCTTGCTAACGAATACATTCGCCTTACTCTCTTTGCAAGCTTTTCATTCCTCTTTTTCTTGCTAACAGCAGACTCTCATTTTGCCCATCTTGCTAACAGATTTCCACCATTTTGCTAACAGCAGCTAACGGGGGCATTTTTTGCTAACGGATTCATACAGCATTTTGCGTACCACCGTTTACAATCTGCAGCATTTTTAAGAGCTGAGAAGCGAGATCCGGCGATGCGTTCAAAATTTCCATTAACGTAATCTCATTATCTTAAAAACCTTGTTCATCTAACCATGTATCAAAGGATTTTTTTCGATATTCTTATCGTAGCTCCAATTCGCACAGACCTAATTTCAGGTATTTTTCCTATATATTCATATGCGTGGTTTCTGCTGATACCAAGTATGTCCGCCACTTCCTGAACGGTATAAGTCCGCTTCTCAGAGATGGCCGGTTTCTCAGATGCCATTTCCATTGCATTGCTCCTTTCCTTTGTTTTGCACCTTGCAACCAGCCTTGAAATTATTCTAAATTTATCTTGCCTAAATTGCAAAGGTGCGGTCTATGTATCTGTATCTGCCCACTACTGAGCAGATACAAGTCATTTATTTTTCAAGCTCTGCTTGCAACTCTTTTCGCATTTCCAGCAAAGCTCGTTGTATTTCTTCCGTCCACGCTCATCAAAAAAGAACGCCCATTCGCTCTTTAGGTATTTCAGCATACAGGGCATAGCGTCCACCTCCTGTCTGCTGCCTACTTGCCGATTTGTTTCCGAAACACAGAAATGCCAAAAACATCTCCGTGCCGTAGGCTTTCGGGGCGACTTTGGACGTTCTCTTTCGATATGAGCAGTTTTCGCTACGACGGTATTATTCTTTTCCGTCCATTGTTCTTGCCGCTGTTTGTCGTTTCCGGGTAACAAAAAAAGCGCCATATTGCTACGACGCTTTTGTCCTGCTCGGAAGTTATTGATTTTAAGTTTCACTATGCTTTCTGTTTTTGCTTGCGACAGATTTTTTAAGCAGAGGGCACGGCGGCTTTGTCCTCTCCGCATAGATACCGCCGATATACGGCTTCATCTGACATCATATCTATCGCCTCCCTTAGTGTTTTCTCACCGGCTGGTTTCAGGGGGTACGTTTCTCTTCATTTTACTGCCTTGTACCACTTATTTTACCGGCGTTGTCACCTTGTTTTTTAGCTCGCAATGCGTTACATCATTCCAATTACGGCGGATGACAATATCAGCAGAAAGATCAGTATTGTTATATGAAACAGACCATTGTGTGTTGCTTGTGATGGCATCGGGGTCGGGGTCTTGTGCCGCCGATTTTATTGCGTTCCACACGGTATCGTTGGTGTAATTGCCTTTTTCCGTCTCCAGCACCTTCAGCACGGCGTCATAGCGTTCCCTGCCGTGACCGTAGATACCGTTTTTCTGATTCGGAAGCACCTTATCCTTATGACGAATTAAGAAATTAGTAACCGCCTCTGATGGAGTATCTATAAGCTCTCTTGGTTCGCCGTTAACGTCATACTCTATTACTCTGCTGTCGCCTGATGCATCGGTTATGTAGAAATGGTAATCTCTACCGGATGATGCGAACATATCATAGCTACGTAAAAGCTCCACTGCTTCCTCTGTGGTCGCTGCCCTGTCAAGAACAAGGCGTATTGCAAGAGTAGTTGAAATGACAGGCTTGCCTGTGTCTTGTTGTACAGGCTCGCTATCAAGTGTCAGTACAGCGATAGACACGCCCTTCTCATTCATGCCATCAAGGCAGATAAATGGAGCTGTTAGACTCGCCAGCTTTTTTTTGATATTCTCATCAGGCACATTTGCTGAAACATTGTCAAGCGCGGCAAAGGCAATAGACTTATATCCGCCCTTTGGCGCACAGTAAACCAGCATAGCAGACGTATCTTTTCTAAAATCGTAATTACGTCCCATATGAACGTCGCCGTCCGTATCGGTCAGAGCAAACGCCGTACAGCCGAAATTGGGCGCTTTGATCTTCACAGGCAGCAATGGAAGAGTCTCTTTTAGAATCGCATCTATCATCGTCTGATCGTCCTTAATGCCGTAATCGATGATATCGTCAAGGCTGTAATCGTATTTGACATCCATGCGATAGAGATTGTATCCATCCGCGTAATCCGTAAGCTGCTCAATGCTGCCGATGGTCTGGAGCCTTGTGAAATACAGTCCCAAAAACGCAAGCGAGGCGAATACAACAATTGCCAGAATCGCCAACAAAACGATCAAAATACGCTTCTTCACTTTATTCATGTCTTTTTCTCCTTTTCGGTTGAGTATTAACACCATTGAATACGGTGACAGTCAGCAGACCGCCGCTAACGAACAGCAGAGCAACTCAAAGCCACATCATACTGTTATCTCCGGTCTGCGGAGAATCCGTATCGTTATCTGCTGCCGTTTTCGTATTAACGGTAAATGTTGTAGTAGCAGTACCGCTTGTCGATACAACACCGATTGTATGCTCGCCGGCTGAAAGCGTTGCTACATAATCAGCCTTTAAGGTTACAATCGTACTGCCTTCTTTGGCTGGCGGTATAATTCTTTTCATCAAGGGTTTTACCGTCAAGCTCAACCCGAATAAAATCGCTGAACGCCGCATTGGAACGGAAGGTAAGATCTTTCTTTTCTCCTGCGGTTAAGCTCTTTCCCGTTCCTTCAATGATTTCAGACGGGAGCTTTGCAATTACTGTGTCTTTCAGCTCAATGCCATTCTTACCGTCCTTATCGGAGAAGTTGTTCTCACAATCTTTACAATGCCAATACTCCTTGTTTCCGGTTTCGGTAACAGTTGCATCCTTTGCAGGAATGTTTTCAAGATTGTGATTGTTGCTGTCAACCTCGCCATATCCGTTGCCGCAATACACACAGACAGCCTTGCTTGTACAGGTAGCAGTTCCGCCCCTGTGTCCGTCATTCACCGTTACAATTATCTCAGCAGCTACATTGCCCGCTTTGTCGGTGACAACGATTTTCTGTGTACCCTCTGCCGCAGACAAAGGAAACTGATTATTTGCATCGAGTGTAACCCGATTGTCGTTCACGGTGACTCTTACCCGATCTTGCTTTCGGGTTGTATTTTATAATAAAGAGTTCCAGGGTTTCTTTGAGCACTTCTATTTGGGACTCCAGATAGAATTCATCCTCAAAGAGTGCGTAGTGCACGCAGGCTCTAATTAGAATGAAAATGAGCGGTGTAAGTTTTTCATAGGGAATACCGAGTTTGCCCTCCAAGCTCTTTGCATATTCGGTGTATCGCTTATCTACACCTTTAAAGAACTTCTGACCGTATTCTCTGTATTTCGGGTGGGTATAGACCTGATACATCAGACGGTATATCTTTCCGTGCTTTTTTTGCCGTCCAGTACGGTATCTCGTCGATAAACGGCCACAAGTCCTCTACATCTGTGGGAGCTTTCGCCATAAAGTCATCCTCAACCTTGCTCATACAGTGTTCGGTGGACTGGATGATAAGGTCGTCCAAGTTTTCAAAATACTGATAAAGGCTCGCCACATTACAGCCGCAGGCGTTTGCAATGGCTTTTACACCGACAGCGGCAAGGCCGCTCTCCGCATAGCAGTCGAAGCATTTTTCCATAATCTCGATTTTCTTTGCCCTGCGGGCTTCTTCGTTTACAGTGCGCAATAGATTTGCCTCTTCCTCGCTAATAAAGCAAACGCTTACTTACATTATGCTGTTTTCGCTTTGCTATGTCAAGCTGGTAATGCAAAAGTCATAGATGTTTTACAGGTTTTAAGAACCGCTGACTGCATAGACATCACCAAGTTCCTTTTGTTCCCTTCGACTATATACGGGACTTTATGACTTCTTGAATACTACCCGAAAAAGAAAAGCCGCCGTCGCTTGACAGCAGCTTTTCCGTTGAGCATTCACTATACGTAAATCAGCTCGTTTAATATAATCTCGATATTGTTATTGCGCAGGGCGTTCATCCGCTGTACCCACATCATTTGGTTTTCCGCTTTGAGTGCTTTCTTTACGCCCTCTTTTTCGGATAGTTGTTTGACCGGCTGAGAGAACATAGTCTCAACTTATTCGTTAATGTCGGCAATGTAATCGTTCAGCTTGCCGGCGGTCAGCAGCTCGGAATAGAGAAGTCTTTGTGCTTGCGGATATACTGCAAATGTCGCTGTCCCCATATTCCGATTGGTATGCCCTCCGGCCCGTCCTCTCCGGCGATAAGGTAATAATCCCCGACAAGCTCATACTGCAAGTCTGTCCGCTCGTCTGTGATGAATTTTTTCATTGCATTGTCCGCCTTGATTTATTTTGCTTCTCCGGCTTTCTTCTCGGATTGCTTTCGGTGGTAATAGGCAAGCTGCTTCTGCCTGCGGTTGATTTTCTTACACTCCTCGGAGCAAAGCGCTTCTTGACCGTTGGAAGGCCAAAATGGTTTTCCACATATCTTGCAGGTCTTTTGCCGGAAGATGTGGCCGTCCTTTTCCGCAAGGCGCTTTTTCTCAGCTTCGGCCTGTCTGCGGGCTTTCGTACAGTCAATATTGCAAAATGTCTGCCTTGAACTGTGCGGACAAAACTTCTTGCCGCAGCGTTCACAGACACGTTTTTGGAACTTATGACCGCCGTTTGCCGCCAAGCGATTGGCTTTGGCTTTTGCTCTGAAAGCAGCCATGCTCTTTCGCTGCCGTTTTGCTTTACGCCTTACTTTCTCTGCCGCTTGTCGTTCGGCTTCAAGTTTTGCCGCCGCGATTTCCTTTGCCGTCAAAGGCAGGTCGAACTGCCCGATGAAGTTGTAGTAAATGTCTGTTTGCTGTTGCCTGTTCGGCTTTTTGCCCACGGCTTCGTGAACGACGATTTTATCAATCAGCTCACAAGCCATTTCTGCGGTCAGTTCCGTCGGCTCTTTGTACTTCTTGATGAGCTTGATAAAGCGTCCGATCCGCACCGGGGAAACCGTCGCTTCTTGCAGCCCTGTTTCAATCTTGACTGTACGGCTTCCCAATGCCGTCTGTTCATCGGAATACTTCCGCATAAGAGACTTATACTGCTTCTCGGGCAGTAAACCGGATACGAAGTTTTCATACAGACCGCTTATACGCAGGTCAAGCTCGTCAAGCCTGCGCTCTGTTTTCAGCAGTTCTTCCTTTTGCTCCAGCGGCTTGCTGTCACCTTGGGCTTACAACTTTGCACACGAAAAGATTTAGCGGAAAAGGCGAATATAGAGTCCCGGTATCTTGCCAATATCGAGAATGAGGGGACGATCCCGAGCCTGCCCGTTGTAATACAGCTTATCAAGATTTGCGGTCTGCCCGCTGAACACTACTTCAATCCAAAAGTTATGCGGGGCGAAAGCAAGGAACGCAAACGGGTCAGCCACAAGTTGAATTATGCCCGGAGCAGTATCTACCAATCGTGGAGGGTGCTATTGACGTGGCCCTAAAAATCAAACAGCCAAATGAAGAAACGGAGGGTGTACGAACATCCTATGTTTTCTTTTGTTTTGCAGGCGTTTTGCTGTTTTCGTAACGCTTTATAAGTAGGGAAAAGAAACGATAGCAAGCGCAGCAAGCGTGCACGCGCTTGCGATTTTTCGGATTTTCAAGTCCTTTATCCGAAAAAAAGAATGCTTGTTGGGATAATCCCAAACCCTTATGAAGAGCGGAGGCGGCGTATGGCAAACCGAAAACGGAATATTCAGATGAAGTTCTATGTCACGGAGGAAGAAAGGCGCCTCATTGACGAGAAGATGGCCCAGCTCCCCACACGGCGCTATGGCGCCTATCTTCGTAAGATGGCGATTGACAGAGATGTAATTTACACCGACACCACGGAAATCAAGGCGTTTACCTCGGAGATTTCCGCCATCGGCCGGAATATCAATCAGATTGCCAAACGGAACAGCGCCGCCTGCTCCCCCTATCAGGCGGATATGGATGAAATCCGGGAAAGGCTGGATCAGATATGGCAATTACAAAGACGCAACCTATCAAGTCAACGCTGAAAGCGGCCATTGACTACATCTGCAATCTGGAAAAAACAGACGGGAAAATGCTGGTATCCTCCTATGGCTGCACCGCCGAAACCGCCGATATTGAATTTGCCGGGATGCGCCGCCATACCATTGACAAGGGTACGCACCTGGGCCGCCACCTGATCCAAGCCTTTGGGCCTGGGGAGGTCTCCGCCGAGGTAGCCAATGAGAGCTGTTATCTGAATGAGAGAAAATGTCCGGACAGAGAAAAAAACAGGTTCGGGCATTTTTAGTGTTTATGGTAGAAACCACAATCTTGTGATAAAATAAAAAAAGCAAGAAACTGGAATTTGTGGAGGTGAAAAGTTCAACATGAAAAAGATACTTCCACGGATATTCCTTCTTACATCTATTATTCTCATCATTGTTTTGGGCACAATCGGATTACGATTGGCAGACGGAGGAATTATGAAACCAACATATGTTTTGAAAGAGATACATATCCGCTCCAAAAACAGGAAAAAGGACGGCCTTGAATTTGTTATTAGAGAAGGGGATGTAATTCTTGATAAAACCTACCAATTTGAAGTGCTGCCTGCCGCAATGGATTTTACAAAACCAATCACCCGAAAGAAGGTTTCCGATACTCAGGTCAAACAATCGGAAAGACTTTTACGAATAAAAGAACTGGGCGAAGATTCAGTAGTGGTTGCCATACTGAGTCAGGAAACATACTTCGAAGGTGCGGACACATTGGTGACAACAGAGACTGAACATCTCGTAACGGTAAAATACGGCGAGGAATTCTCCGTTTACGCAAAAGAGCAAGTTCACGATTCGGATTTCTCAATTATCTATACATTTATCATAGTAGATGAATCAAAAACACAGGAACATAAAGTGCAGAAATTCTGCACCGAATGCGGTAAGAAATTGATAAAGGGCGATAAGTTCTGCCGTGAATGCGGTACGCCTGTGTTTCGGTAAAATGTACAGATAAATCCCGATTTGCAAGGTCACTCAATTTCGTGTTATCACATAACAGAGAAGAATGCAAGAACAGCCACAACAGATCAAACTGCTGTGGCTGTTAACTGTATTATGAACACTACCCTTTAGGCGGTGGCTTTAATTTGATTCATAAGTGGGGTATAGGTTAATCCACGATCATATGAATCTGATCATCCTTAGCAAGCGGCTTGACAAAGCAATCATTTACATATGTACGCTCGGGCAATATGACGATTACCGTTACTACCGTTCCGTCAATGGGGTATGGTTCCCAATGCCACACGCCCTTGCGAATATACAGGATTGTTCCCTTTGGTACGACAAAGGCCTCAACAGACGGAAGATGCGGCTCGCCGGTGGGCGTCGCGATTCCCAGACACATAACACAATCATTGTCCAATATCATACAACCTTCGCCGGTGTGATTGTGGTATTCAAGATTGTCAACGATCTTGTTTTTGAGCCCGCAACGCAGCGTCGAGAATGTTAAGTTTCCCTCCTGAGGATATACGAAGTTATCACGATAGCAGGTAACATCCGGCACAGCAAAAGAAGGACCTTTTGGATCAAGAAAGGATCCGTATACGCCGTATTTGTCAAAAGCTTCTTTGGTGAGTGGTTTTGCGTACAATTCTGCCATAGTCAGTTTTGATCTCCATAGACAATCTTGAGTTTCGCAAACAAATCATTATACGCATAGCGCGGATCGATTGCGTTGTAGAAACGTATGGGACGCGCCAGTCTTTCCGAGAAAATATGGCAATCCTTTGAGTAGAAAGGCGCAGGCTTCCATTCATAATTGTAGTGTAACGGATCAAGTGCAAGCGCAACGGCAGATACATCAACGATACACCAACTTTCACCCATTGGCCACTGTGTACGTGTAGCCTGCCATGAATTGTTGGCGCAATTACGATAGTTGCCCTCAATAAGCTGTTCAAAAAGATAATTACCGACTTTTCCGCACTGTGACAATCTATCCTGCAGTTCGGCAAGGCTTATTTGCATCTGGTCATAACACTCAATATTGATCATGCTGAAAGGTACGTCGGATAGCAATACACAATTGGCAGCATCTATGTCGTTATTAAGATTGTATTCCCAAGAACCATCGGGGAAACAAGGACCACCGGTCCAAATAACGCTCATTCTGCCACATATGCGAGGCTCTTTCTTAATTGCAATAGCGAGGTCGGTTAACGGTCTGATGAATGCACAAATAAGGGGGCGAGGGTCGTCACGCATGGCTTCTTCAATAATGAAATCTGCACTGGCTGACTCCTGATCAGGGGCTTTGTCGATTGACCGCTTTGCACCTTTAATGACTGGAACCTTACCGGTAAAGCCCATCAAGTCGACAATCTTGCAAATTTCCGCATAGCTTTCTTCCATGGAATTTGGTCCACGCAGTTCGCCGAAGTGCGCGGCAATGATTGCCTTCATATCAGCTTTTGTGACAACAGCGCATATGCAATGGCATACTGATCGTCACACTCGCAACCGGCATCCGTATTGAGAATGAAACGAACACGTCTACTCTCGGGGACCGTAAATCTAAAATTACCCATAAAGACTCTACTTAACTGAAATTTCTTACTCTTACCAGAGTTTTTTCTTATTTGTAATAAGATATATTTTCCCAAACAGAAAGTCAAGGTAACTGGAAGCCAATCGGGAAGCAAATCATGTGTTCACGTACCGCAATACGGTAAGCACTGAAAAATCAGAACAAATTGACATGCGAAAGCGTAATTCTAACGATTCAATAAATATAGAAAAAGAGGAAATCTGTCGGCAGCAGACGTTTTACTCCTAAACGGAAGGTCGCGTGTTCGAATCGCGTCGGGTGTGCCAGGAAAGCTCTGAAATCAAGTGCTTTTTTAGAGGTTATTCTTTAGAGTCCCACAGATTTACTAACTAACAAGCACACTTGCCTTATAGCCTCCATTCGCTATTCATTATACTGACCTACTTATCAATAACTTTATGTTGCATCTTCCGCAACTGTGTTTACGATTTGGCTTATTCTATGAGCTGTGAACCGATATTCCAAAATGCATGTAAAAGCTCCGTCATATGCTGTACAAGCGTAGAGGTACTCGTTTTTTGTTCACAGGCGTTTTTTAATAAAGCGGTTTTAGAACATTTAAGTGCTATGAAACCTGTTCTCATCGAGAATGTGCGAGCAAACACTTTAAACCATATTGAGCCGCATGCGTCCGGAAACGCTCAGCACAAATTTCATATTGCCACCATCGAGCTTAGACTTTTATGTCATGTTGTGATGCCGAAAACTGCGAAAACAACATCGAGAAACGAATTTGCACTTTGCATAAATGATGCTGTTTTGCGAGGTATAATCATCATATACGACGCCTAATATTCAAATGACGAATACTATACATATATAATTTTAGTTCTTACTGAAGCTTTTTTGTTGCATTTTGCCGTTGAATCATATATTATATTGACAATATTACCGCATTGCATACTTGCATAGTGCGAATGAAGGGAAAAAGGAGAATTGCAATGAAGAAATTGCTTTCACTGGCACTTGCCTTGATAATGGTCATTGCTATGTTGGCAAGCTGCACTAAGTCGGGCTTAAATAACCCGACGCTAGAACCGGATATCGACGAAACGCCGTCTAACACTACAGTATTCCCTTTAACCGTAAAGGATCAGCTGGGAAACGAAGTAACAATTGAGCATGTCGCGGAGCGTATTGTCTCCGGTTACTATATATCTTCCTCCACCTGCATCGCCCTTGGCCTCAAGGACAAGCTGGTAGCGACTGAAGAAAAGATCGACAAGCGTCCCATATACAAGCTGGCCGCTCCCGAACTCATCGGCACCATAGGCAACGTAGGTTCTGCCAAGGCATTTGATCTTGAAGCGTGCATAGATGCTGAGCCTGACCTCGTGATATTGCCTAAGAAGGCCAAAGACTATGCTGCCACTCTCGCCGAAATGGGTATACCTGCTATTGTTGTTAATCCCGAGAGCCACGAGGGGCTGGTTGGGATGATAACCCTTATAGGCAGGCTCACCGGAGCTGAGGAGAAGGCGGCCGCCTTGATTTCATATTACGATAAGGTTATGAAGAAGGTGGAAGAACTTACTGCAAACATTGCTGACGCAGATAAGCCTACAGTATATATTTGCGGCACCAGCTCTTATCTCACAACCGCACCTAAAGATATGTATCAGGCTTCCGTCATAGCCTCCGCGGGAGGTAAAAACGCAGGCGATTTCCTGGAAGGAGACTCCTGGCTCGACATATCATACGAACAGCTTATTGCCATGAACCCGGATGTTATTATCATACCCACAAACAATATGGCAAATGGACAGCCTGACTTCACTGCCGATGAAGTTTTGGCGGACGAGCAACTTAAGGAAATTATCGCCGTAAAGAACGGCGCAGTGTACAATATGCCTACAGGCTTTGAAGCATGGGATTCACCGGTTCCGTCCGGCGTTTTGGGTATGTTGTGGATGACTGCCAAACTGCATCCTGAAGTATACACGATGGAAGAATTTGCTGCTGATGCAGCTGACTTCTACAAGACTTTCTATGGTTTCGATATGGATACCTCTTCAATAGTGGGTTAGCCCATTGAAAATATAGCATAACGTTTCATACAATAATAAGTGAACAAAAAAGCAAAAAACAGGCTTACGTCAATAATATTTGCAGTTATCACCGCAGCTGTTATCACGGTTGCGGTGATATCGGTCTGCGTAGGTAAATACAGTATTACGGTTGCTGATATACGGGGCATGCTGATGGGAGAGCAGGTGCCGGAGATGACTCGCAGGGTATTCACTACCTTGCGCCTGCCGCGCACAGTAATGGCATTGATAGCCGGTGTAGGCCTTGGCATTGCCGGCAGCGTATATCAGATAATATTTAAAAACCCTCTTGCATCACCGGATATTATAGGTATAGCGGGCGGTGCAAACCTGGGGGCAGCCGTAACCATAGTGTCAGTCTCCACCTCCGGAATGCTCGCTATAGCGGCAGGTGCATTCTGGGGAGGACTTACCGCCGTTGTGTGCGTTATGTTGTTGGTCAAAGCTACTCGATCCCGGTCAACTTCTACTTATGTACTTGCGGGTATAGTAATAAATGCCATATCAAAAGGTATTATAATGGCCTTGAAATACTTTGCGGATCCTGAAAATGAGCTTGCCGCGATGGAATACTGGGAGATGGGCACATTCGGTAACACAACAATGTCCAAGCTTCTATCAATACTGCCTATGTTTCTTATCGGCCTTGTAGGCATACTGTTGCTAAGGAGACAGATCGAGCTGATGTCACTGAGCGACAATGAATGCAGAGCCTTGGGCGTGCGGCTCCGGCCGGTCCGCGCCGCGGTGCTGGTGTTGTCTACCCTGATGGTAGGATCTGTAATAAGCGTCACAGGTCTAATATCATTCGCGGGGCTCATAGCGCCCCATACGGCGAGACTTATGCTCCACCGCAATGATTCGACTACAATAATAATGAGCGGGCTTGTGGGAGCATTCGTTGTATTGATGGCAGATATACTGGCCCGTGTACTGTATAGTGCTGAATTGCCGATTTCAATACTCACCACGGTAATAGGAGTGCCTATACTTGTGTATTTCCTTTGTAAAAGGGGAAAGGATGCTGCATGAGTGGGTTGTTGTCACTTAAGGGCGTATATATTTCATATGGAAAAAACGAGATTGTTCACGGAGTCAGTTTTGACATGAATGGAGGGGAGTTCTGCGCCCTGCTAGGCTTAAATGGCAGCGGAAAGACCACGATACTGCACGCCTGTTGCGGCTTTATACCGATGGAGGGCAGATGTATTGTGGCAGATACCGAGTGTAAAGGCCTCAACGAGAAAAAGCGGGCCAAGCTTATATCATTCATCCCTCAGGTTTGCAGCCTGCAGGGAGGACGCACTGCTCTTGATGTAGTGCTGATGGGCTTCAATGCTCAGCTAGGCCTGTTGGAATTTCCATCCGCTGTACATAAGCGTGCGGCACTTGCTGCCATGGAGCGGCTGAATTGTGCGGAGTTCGCTGAAAAGGACTTTGGTACTTTAAGTCAGGGTCAGCGGCAGATAGTGATACTGGCCCGGTGCATTGTACAGGATTCTCCCGTTATGCTCATGGACGAGCCGGACAACGCGCTGGACTTTCTGAACAGGCACATGGTACTCTCGAAAATACGTGAGCTTATAAAGGAAGAAAACAAGGCGGGGCTTATAACCCTCCACGACCCCAACTTTGCCATGGCCTACTGCGACAGGCTGCTACTGTTAAAGGAGGGCCGCCTCGTGGGTGAGCTGAATATGCGGAGTGCCAAATCGGATGAGTTAAAGGAGAAGCTTTCATTGATATACGGCGACATAGAACTTCAACAAAACGGTAACAACTTCCTGATGGGTAAGGCACTATGAAAAACAGCATAGACCGTGCATATTGCTGTTGCTACCGCTGATACTGATGCAGACAATTGTGCAAATGTTTGGCGCAGTCGTAGAGGGCGACTTGAGAGCATGAACGGTTTACAAGGCTTGCATACTGTAAATGCGGACTGGGGGCAATCTAATGACGGTTGTCGCTTATGTAGTCAAATCAAAAATCGTTTTCAGGAGGTATGGATATGAATGTAGTTTTCATACCGAAAACCGGCAAAGACTTCTCAACAAGCTTGAGGAGGGCAGTATAGCGTTCTTTTATTCCGGCGTTGTACCGATAAAGGGCAACGATCAGTACATGAACCCTTTCTCGGTCAATCGCAACTTCTATTACCTGACAGACATCGACACTCAAAATGTCTGGCTGGTGATGAGTAAGACGGCTCGCGGTACGGAGGAAATACTGTTTATTGACCAGATCGACGAAGAGATAATCAACTGGAACGGCAAAATGCTGACCCGTGAAGGGCGAGCCAAATCAGTGGAGGAGTTCCCGAGTCTAACATACACTACATGCAGGACATGGAACGCATGGTCGCCAACCTGCTCTATGACGGCAGACAGATATTTAGTAAGCCGGTCGCTTGCTTCTGTTTTGATCGTCTTTCCATGAATGCGGCGCCGACGAGAGCGGGAGAGTATGCGAGACAGATACGCGAGAAGTATCCTGCAGTACAGATTGTAAACATTGCAGGTGTGCTTGCATCGCTGAGGTTTGTAAAGGTGCCTGAGGAGATTGAATGCATTTGCCGTGCGGGCGATGCAACCATTGAGGCGCTCAGGCAGATGCTGACGACGGCAAAGCCGTGGGAATACGAATACCAGTGGGCGGTGGATTATGCCTACTATGTTGCACGTGCCGGAATGCGTGAAGCGTTCCCGACGATTGCAGCATCAGGAGCAAACGCCATAATGCTACACTACAGCGACAATAACTGCGTCGCAAAAGACGACTCGATGTTCCTCTTTGATCTCGGCGCCGAATACGGCTACTACTCTGTCGATGTATCACGTACATTCCCGGTCAACGGCAAGTTTACGGTACGTCAGAAGGAACTGTGTTTTGCATCGTCCGGGATGCAATGGCGGTAGCACGGGACAAGATGCGCCCGGGCGTCGTTATGAAGGAGGCAAATCAGGCTGTAATCGACTTCTACAAGAAGGCGCTCCGCACAGCAAAGCTTATCCGCGACGACAGCGAGGTCTCAAAGTATTACTATCACGGGGTTTTCCATTCCTTGGGATTGGACACCCACGACTCCTGTGACCGCACGGTCTACGAACCGGGCATGGTAGTCACATGCGAACCCTGCTTGTATGTTGCGGAGGAGGGAATAGGTATCCGCCTGGAGAATGACATACTGATAACTGACGGCGAGCCAGAGGACTTTATTGCCGACAGACTGCTCGATATTGCCGAAATCGAAGAGCTTATGAGCAGGTAATATCTGCTTTGCAATGTTCGATGCCGCTTGGAGCAGTACGCATTGCCTGCTTGAATATTGGTAAACTAAGTTTAGTTTATTGGCGGCAAAGTGGATATGGTATAGAATAAAAGCCCGTACTTTGGGGCTTTTTTTGATGCCCATGCCTATTTGTAAGAGTCACAATGCAGATTACGCAGGCTACGCCTCATAAGTTAACATCAATAAGCGCATACTCCCCTAAATTGTGATAGTATAAGTAAACACAAACTTAGGCAGAGGTATCGTATGTATAAATACTTGCTATGGGATATTGACGGAACAATACTCGACTTTTTTGCGGCGGAAGCTTACGCAATAAGGGTTTTGTTCGATAAATATAAACTGGGCACGTGCAGTGACGAGATGATTGAGACGTACTCGCGGATAAACGTGAAATACTGGCAGGCGCTCGAAAGAAATGAGATGACAAAGCCGGAGATACTCGTCGGAAGGTTCAGGGAGTTCTTTGAGGTCATGGGGATAGATACGGAGCTTGCGGCGGCATTTAACAGCGATTATCAGCTTTCTCTCGGTGACCACATAGTTTTTGTGAAGCACGCTATGGATATGCTCAACGATGAGAAGGGCAAATATATGCTGATAGCTGTGACAAACGGGACTAAGATTGCGCAGACAAAAAAACTGCGGCAATCCGGGCTTGATAAGGTATTCGATGCGATTTTCATATCGGAGGATGTGGGGAGCGAGAAGCCCAATGCGGAGTATTTTGAACACGTATTCAGAGAAACTGGCATCACAGACAGAAACCAAGTGCTCATAATAGGCGACTCGTTGACGAGCGACATGAGGGGCGGAGAGATAGCGGGAATAGACACCTGCTGGTATAACCCAAATCACAATACAAACGAGTACGGCATTCGGACGACATACGAGATAGACGACATAGCAAAGCTTAAAGAGATACTCGGCTGAGACGCACTTCGTCTTGGTTATTTGCGATATGAAACAGCCAACAGCACATAGGAGCGCTTAGGTGAAATGCATACTCTTCTATTTGATTCAATGGACTTGGGGCTTGCTGCAAAATATCGCAGGTCTGATATTCATGCTGTGCCTCGGTAGACAGAGGCGCGGCATTTATCACGGCGCTCTGATAACCTACTACAAAGGCAGGCCGAAGTTGTCAAAGCTCGGTAACTGCTCGCTCGGTATGTTCATATTCATAAACGGAGAAAACTCATCTGATTTGATTGAGAGCGTAGCGGTGCACGAATACGGCCACAGCATACAGTCGCTTATAACGGGGCCGCTTTACCTCGCAGTCATAGGTTTGCCGTCGCTTATATGGGCGCGCAGGTTTGCGTTAAAGCGGAAAACAGGAGAGTCTTGTGATAAGTACACGTCGCGCTATCCCGAGCGTCAAGCAAATACGTTGGGAGAGAGGACTACGGGTGGAAAGCCTGTTCGATGGTAGACTCGGTCAATGCATCTCATTGATGGCATAAATAGCATAACTTGTAATTTCAAAATGCACGCCTGTGTGATATATTTAATGCAGAACAAAGCGAGCCATCTTTTATGTATTGGAGGTTAATATGGAAAAGAAAAAGGGCTTTTTTGCAGAATTCAAGGAATTCATCTCGCGCGGAAACGTAATGGACCTTGCGATAGGCGTAATAATCGGCAGTGCATTCACGGCGATTGTGAATTCGCTTGTCAACGATGTAATAATGCCTGTAATCGGCATAATCATGGGCGGCGTGGACTTCACCGGCCTTAAATTCGTGATTACTCCCGCAAACGGCGACATTGCCGAAGTTGCAATCTGCTACGGTAACTTCATACAGACCGTTGTCAACTTCCTTTTAGTTGCATTTGTCATATTCCTACTGGTAAAGGGCATGAACAGCTTGCACAAGAAGAAGGAAGAGCCGGTCAGCGAGCCTGCACCCACAGAGCCCTCCGAGGAAGTAAAGCTTCTCCGTGAGATAAGGGATGCGGTCGCAAAGAGCGATAAGTAAAGATGCGTTTTCGACAATTTGACGCACAGTAACTAATCGACGGCCGATGTGCCGCATAGAAACTAAATACGCACCGACTCCTGAATCGCACAGGGCAAAACCACCTCAACTACGGATTATGGAGTCGGCTTTTTTTGAGGGTGCAGCCGATAGGCATACACGCTATAAGAACATCATTCCGAAACTGTGTCAAACGGCCAGTCGATAATGCCGCCGAAGTCGAGCACGTCTGTGTAGCCGATGTCTATAAGCATATTAGCGGCGATTGCACTGCGTCGCCCTGACCTGCAGTATACGAGAAGCTTTTGTGACTTATTTGGTAATTCCGCTTCTGCCCTGAACGCGAGCTCGTCATACGGTATCAAAACAGCGCCAGGTATATGCCCTTCGTCAAACTCTTTTTTTTTGCGGACGTCGAGTATTATGTAACCGCTTTGGGTGTCGACTATGTCCTTTGCCTTTTCGGGTGTGATAAGCATGTTATGCTCCTTTGGTTGTTTCTATTCGCACTGCGATAAATCAGGGGACAGTCTTTGCAGACCACTCACTGCGATAAACAGCACGTGTGACATAGGTTTTTGCATTTTTTCCTGTCTATTTATAGCTTGTCCGACTATGCAATCGGTATGACACACCTGCGCATACCGGCGTATGCTCTCGATACTATTCGACCAGATATTCGATATGAAGAAAGCGTGTATGCATATAATCATATGTCGAGAGAGACCGATAATCAGTATCGTAGCTATGGGCGGCGATGAGTACGTTTTTAGGGCTGCTCGGTGCGGATGCCTCGACTACTACGAGAGTATGCCCAAAAATGTCGTCAGAAAACGACAACTGAACCAAATCTCCGGGCATGAGCTCATCAATTTGGCATATGCGTGCTACAGGACCTACGGTGTCAGAAGATCTTGTAAGAAACTTATAGAGATAAGGGACACCTGTCCATGCGGGGGATTTGCGGTTTGCATCTATGTAGTACCAGCCAAATGTGGGCAGATAGTTCATGATACCTCCGCCCGCGCGTATGCACTGGGAAGCAAAGTTTGTGCAGTCACCCCCTAATTCATCGCAGTTATAGTACATTGGATTACGCTTATATGCCCATTTGTGAGCGTACTCCACAGCCGCTTTGCGGTCATATTCAAGCATGCTTATTACCCCTTTCCGTTTGTACTACAATATGGCTCATTGTTTGAATATGTGTTGACGGTTTTCCTTTGGGCACACTCACAACCCTGAGCGCATGTAGTTTGTGTGCGGTTATGGCAAACGCACACCTCGATGAATAGTATGAAATAAAACGAGGTGGATAATGTGAATCAACGATTTAGAAACAAGTCGATGCCGACTATACTTGGCGGATTGCCGACTGCAAGGGCGAATATCTCAGGAGATGCGGCACACCCCTTACTATATGGGAATGTGGATTTTTTCCCGCATCAGAGCGGGACGCTTGTGGTAGCCGAGCTGTGGGGCTTGCCGCACGATGCCGCTAAATGCGCTCCCAATCTGTTTGCGATGCATATACACGCAGGTGGAAGCTGTTTGGCTGAACACAATGAGCCGTTTTCTACGGCAGGTGGGCATTACAATCCCGATAGCTGTCCGCATCCGGCACACGCAGGAGATTTGCCCCCGCTTTTCGGAAACGATGGCTATGCATGGCAGGCATTCTATACAGAAAGGTTTGATTCCAGGGAGGTATTGGGAAAAACTGTGATAATCCATTCGCAGAGAGACGACTTTAAGTCGCAGCCGGCAGGTGACGCGGGTGGACGCATAGGCTGCGGAGTAATTAAGAGCTGGCGCTGAGAAAGAACATGAAATCCTATCCTGCAAAACAGGCGATTGTGCCGTGATCACTGCGAAAACCCGTGCAGGTCGTTGTTAAGCATGATTGAAAGTACAGTTTACAAGGGACTACACAGGGTAGGTATCTGACGGGAGGGGTGCCG